>ENA-UOOI01003637-UOOI01003637.1-fermentation-metagenome-genome-assembly--contig:-NODE-3637-length-11285-cov-3.433215_pt1 | contig 11285 bp, 8 predicted proteins | sample MGYA00245779_ERZ724027 | MGnify/ENA primary metagenome ERZ724027 (study PRJEB28704, sample SAMN03018318) | fermentation metagenome | biome: anthropogenic terrestrial biome; feature: soil; material... | reverse complement strand
TTATCAAGCTGTTTTATTAAATAAACGGAAATTAAAGCTTTGACATTTTTTCGAGATGTGCGTAGTCCGCCATGGCGTCTTCCTCAGCCTTTGTGAACAGCTTCTCGGCGCGATCCGGGAAAGCCCTCTTAAGGGAGTTGTAACGGACTTCGCCCATGATGAAGTCACGGTAAGAAGCCGACGGAGCCTTGCTGTCGAGCTGGAGCGGGTTCTTGCCATCGAGCGCGAGGCGCGGGTCATAGCGGAAGTTCTTCCAGTAACCTGCCGCGACGGCCTTTTTCTCCTCGAGCATTGCTATGCTCATGCCGCCCTTGATGCCCTGGTTTATGCACGGTGCATAACCGATGATGAGCGACGGGCCGTCATAGCTCTCGGCTTCGGCTATAGCCTTTATGCACTGGTTGTAGTCAGCGCCCATAGCAACGTGCGCGACGTAAACGTAACCGTAAGTCATGGCCATGCCGGGAAGGTCTTTCTTCTTAGTAGCCTTGCCGGTTGCGGCAAACTGCGCGACGGAGCCCATAGGAGTAGACTTGGAAGCCTGCCCGCCCGTGTTGGAGTAAACTTCCGTATCAAATACGAAAACGTTGACGTTTTCACCGGAAGCAAGGACATGGTCCAGCCCGCCGTAGCCTATATCGTAAGCCCATCCGTCGCCGCCGAAAATCCACATGGACTTCTTAGCGAGGTAATCCTTGTCCTTAAGCGTCTTCTTCGCAAGCTCTGCGACATCGCCGGAGCCCTTTGCGGCCTTTTCAAGCTCAGTGATAAGCTTGTCGGTAGCTTCACGGTTAGCGCCGCTGTCCTTAGCTGTGTCGAGGTAAACCTTGCACGCGGCTTTAAGCGCCTCGTCGCCCGACTGTGCCTCTATATTCTCAACGTATTCCGAAAGCCTTCCGCGTATGGCATCCTGTGCAAGCGCCATGCCGTAGCCGAACTCGGCGTTGTCTTCAAACAGCGAGTTGTTCCATGCCGGCCCGTAGCCCTTTTCGTTTACAGTGTAAGGCGTCGCCGGTGCGGAAGCGCCCCATATGGACGAGCAGCCTGTGGCGTTCGCTATATACATCCTGTCGCCGAAGAGCTGCGTGATGAGCTTTGCGTACGGTGTTTCGCCGCAGCCTGCGCATGCGCCGGAGAACTCAAGCAGCGGTTTCCTGAACTGGCTGCCCTTTACGGTAGTCGGTTTAAACTTCTGTGCGACTTCCGGTTTTTCTTTCAAAGTAAGGCCGTAATTGAAACCTTCCTCATTTGACATTTGTGTTTCCATAGGTTTCATTGTAAGGGCCTTATTGCCCTTCATACCGGGGCAGACAGTGGCGCATGAACCGCAGCCCGTGCAGTCAAGCGTTGAAATTGTCATGGCAAACTTATAGCCCTTCATAAGGGTCATGTCTTTCATCTTCATGCTCTTAGGAGCTTTTGCGGCTTCTTCTTCCGTCATAACAACAGGGCGGATAACAGCATGCGGGCAGACGTAAGAGCACTGGTTGCACTGGATGCAGTTGTCGGGGTTCCACTCAGGCACGTCTATGGCTATGCCGCGTTTTTCATAAGCGGATGAACCTGACGGCACCGTGCCGTCCGCCATCTTCATAACCGTTGAAACAGGCAGCGTGTCGCCCATATGGCGGTTAGCCGGCAGAAGCACGTTGTTTACGTACTCAAGCACTTCCGGCTTGCCTTTTGTGGCGACTGCCGGCGTGGAGTCGTCAGTGCAGTTTTTCCATGATGCCGGAACTTTGACCTTTACGTACTCGTTTGCGCCGCGGTCGATGGCGGCGTGGTTCATGGCGACTATCTTTTCGCCTTTTCTGCCGTAAGTCTTTGTAGCAGCATCCTTAAGGTACTTTATGGCGTCCTCTTTCGGGATAATGTCGGCAATGGCGAAGAACGCTGACTGGAGGATGGTGTTAATGCGTCCGCCGAGTCCGATTTCCTTGCCGAGCTTAATGCCGTCTATCGTATAGAAATTAATGTTGTTGTCGGCAATATATTTCTTCATCTTGCCCGGGAGCTTCTTGTCGAGTTCGTCGAGGTCCCACTGGCAGTTGAGCAGGAAATTCCCGCCCGGCTTAAGGTCCTCAACCATGTCGTAAATGTCCACATACGACGGCTTATGGCATGCGACAAAGTCGGCTTTTGTGATGTAATATGTCGACTGTATCGGTTTCTTGCCGAAGCGCAGGTGGGAGATGGTAAGTCCGCCGGACTTTTTGGAGTCGTAGGCAAAGTAGCCCTGCGCGTACATGTCGGTATGGTCGCCGATGATTTTGATGGAGTTCTTGTTTGCGCCTACGGTGCCGTCTGCGCCAAGGCCCCAGAACTTGCACGAGTGCGTGCCTTCGGCCGTCGTGTCGGGGTTTTCCTTAACTTCGAGCGAAAGGTTCGTAACGTCATCCGTAATGCCTATGGTAAAGCGCTTCTTAGGCGTGTTGGACTGCATGTTGCTGTAAACGGCAACTATCTGGCCCGGGTTGGTGTCTTTTGAGCCTAAGCCGTAACGGCCTGAGTAAACCGGTATATCGTTGAACTTAGAGTCCTTAAGCGCCGCTATAACGTCAAGGTAAAGCGGTTCGCCGATGGAGCCGCGCTCTTTCGTGCGGTCAAGGACTGAAATCTTTTTAACTGTGTCGGGGATAACGTCAAGCAGGTACTTTGCCACAAACGGACGGTACAGGCGTACTTTAACAAGCCCTACTTTGCCGCCCTTTGCGTTGAGGTAATTTATGACTTCCTCCGCGCACTCGCATACCGAGCCCATGGCTATGATGATTTCGGTTGCGTCCGGCGCGCCGCAGTAGTTGAACGGCTTGTAGTCCGTGCCTATCTTAGCGTTTACCTTGTTCATGTTTTCGACTACGACTTCCGGGAAAGCATCGTAGTGGCTGTTGCTCGCTTCATTCACCTGGAAGAACAGGTCGTCGTTTTCAGAAGTACCCTTTGTAACAGGGTGCTCAGGGTTCATCGCGTTCCTGCGGAACCTGTCGACGGCGTCCCAGTCAAGCATGTCGCCGAGGTCTTTGTAGTCCCAGATATGGATTTTCTGTATTTCATGCGAAGTACGGAAACCGTCGAAGAAATGCATTACCGGCATGCTGCCCTGTATAGCCGACAAATGCGCCACGGCGCCGAGGTCCATGCACTCCTGCGTGCTGCATGAGCACAGCATGGAGAAACCGGTCTGGCGGCACGCGTAAATATCCGAATGGTCGCCGAATATGCACAGCGCCTGTGTAGAAAGGGAACGTGCCGAAACGTGCATAACCGCCGGTAAAAATTCGCCGGCTATTTTATACATGTTCGGTATCATAAGCAGAAGGCCCTGCGAAGCGGTGTAAGTGGTCGTAAGCGCGCCTGCCGCCAAAGAACCGTGCACAGCGCCCGAAGCGCCGCCTTCAGACTGCAATTCTGAAATCTGAACTTTCCTCCCGAACAGGTTCTTTTGGTCGGCCGCCGCATACTTGTCAGCAACATCGGCCATTACGGACGACGGGGTAATGGGGTAGATAGCCGCAACGTCCGTAAACGCGTATGAAACATACGCGGCGGCGTTGTTGCCGTCCATGGTTTTCATTTTTCTTGAATCCATAGTATTTTGTCCTCCTTATTAGGAATAGTGTATTTTTTCAGGTACAGCAGCGTAATAATGCGCATCTGGAATGCGGGCTGTTAAAAAATTATCACTTGGCACGGCAGCGGAAATGTTCCGGTCAAAAGTAAATCAAGCGCGCGATAAACCTTCCTAACTGTACTTAAATTGATTTTACCATCTTTTCATCGCCATGTAAAGGCAAATAAGTTATATTATTTACCAATACGCCAATCATACCCATAATCGGCCCTGAAAACCATATTCTTCCCAGTAAACCAGTAAAATATAAACAGTGCGGCGGCTTTTTCTCCGCCGCCGCGGCACAGCTACGCCTACGGGTTTTCCACCTTGCCTATAAAGAGCGGCAGGCACGTTTCATTGTCTACTATGGCGTAAACGAACGGGCGGTCAAAAGTAACGGTATTCTTCGGCGGGGCGGAGCTGCCGGCGGCATCTATAACCGCTGTCGCGGCGGCGGCCTCAACGCCAAGCTCGTTAACCTGTATAAATGTTTTGTGCATAACGTCGCTTACAAAAATATTCCCCTTATCCGATTTGCCCATCCCCCCGAAGTCCGCCTTGCCTGTGTCAAACGCGTCGGTCAGGCCCATAGCCCCGAGGGCATCCTTAAGGCTCGCTGAGAAGTCATACTTAAACTTAGGCAGCGACGAAGCCGCAAAATCCTCATCATAGTTTTCTTGTGTTTTACCGCCATTGCCGTACTGTGACAGTATTTTTTCCGCGGGCTTTACGAGGCCCGTGTACTTTGCGCCCGTCATGTTTTTAATATAGGCGTCTATATCCTCCGTGCTTTCCGACGGCATAAAAGCCGCGAAGCTGTACTTGCCGCCTTCAAGCGGTTTTAATATCCCCTCTGACTCTCCGGCGTGCATGTAGACTTCAGCCGAGCGCAGGTAGTCTGCCGTGACGTCTTTGCCGCGCGTATGGAAAATTCCCTTCATACTGCTGCTGTAGCTTTTCATCCAGTCCTGCTCAAAATACACGGCGTTTATTATATACATTACGTCGTTTGGACTTATATTATTTATTACCTTGTCTATTTTCCCGCCGGTGCTGCTTTTGACCCAGCTGTTTATCTTCTGCAGGGTGCCGCTGTCTGAAAAATCAAGCTGGAAAGCCCCCGCGCCAAAGTAATCCGCGTTTTTCTGCAGGAAGTCTTTTTTTACGCTTAGGTTCTTTTCATTGTCGTACCATATTGAATTTGCAATGTCTAGCCTGCCGTCCTTTAAAGACTTAAACGCCGCGTTTTCCCATCCCAGCTGCCTGTTAAGGCTGCCTATATCCATGCCGCCGCCAAGTATGACCTCAAACTGTTTAAGAGTTTCCCCCTCCGCCCCGTTTGCCGTCATGCCGAGGGCAAGTGAGATGGAAGCCGGCGACACAAGCGAATTTTTCCCCTCTTTTACCGTATTTTTAAAAATATTTATTGAAAAATCAGCCTGCGCTTTTATGAAGTCGGCTCTCTCACCCTCTTTTGCTATTGCCTTTACGGGGCGGGCGGTTATGCCCTCCATCAGGTTTTCCTTCGCGCTTACGGCCGCAGGCCTTAATACTGAAAAGACGGTGAAGGCGCACAGCAGCACGGCGGCCGCGGCAGCGGGTACCGCCCACCGCAGGGTACGGTGCCCGGCGTGCTCTTTCTGTTTGAGCCGGGCGCGCATTTTTTCAGCGGTTTCGCGTTTAAATTCACCGGTAACTTTTATCTCGTTACATTCATCTATATACTTTTCTTTATTATTCACCATCAAAACCTCCCGACAATGAATCTTTGAGCTGTCCGCGCGCGCGGCACAGCCACGATGAAACGGTGCTCTTTTTCCGCCGGAGCATGCGCGCTATCTCTGGCACTGTAAAGCCTTCATAATAGTAAAGGTAAACGGTGCTGCCGTACTTTGCCGGAAGCCTCATAACAGCGTCAAAGACCTCCATGCCGGATACATTATCTTTTTTATCGGCGGCTTCGTAAGGAAGCGCCGCCCCGCCCCTGTGCCGCGCCCGTAAAAAATCACGGCATTTGTTGACGGCAACACGGATAAGCCACGCCTTCTCATGTTCAGGTGACGTAAAACTTTTTCCGCTTGAAATAAGTTTAATAAAAACCTCCTGCGTTATATCCTCCGCATCCTCACGGGTTTTCACATTGTGGTACGCTATGCGGAACACCATATCCGCATATCTGCCAAGGGCACATTCTATACTGTCCGTGCCTGCCGGTATGCCCACATCTACTCCCCCTTTCACTTATAACACGTTTCATTCCCCTTAAAACACGCACGTAAATTTTCATTTATAAAATTTACTTTAACACAAAACATCCGCCCGCGCAAAATGCGCAGGCGGATAAATCCGTTCACGGCGGACTTAAATTTCTATTGTGTCGTAGGTTCCCTTGCCCTTCCGGCAGGCGGTTTTTGCCCCGTATTCCTTATTTTTGCCCGCTTAAGCGTCTCCTCAGTAATGCGGCCCCGCATACTTTCACTGCCTTTTAGGCCAGGTACGCCTAAAAACCTGCGGGCTATTTCCTTACTATGTACCCTGCCGCGCGGCGGACCGGCGGCCTGTCCAGGCTCAAACAATACTTCCGCTGAAAAAGCGCACGGCTCCCGGCCGGCGCTTCCACGCGCGGCTATTCCCTTTAAAGTAAAAAACGCCGCGAAAACCAAAACCGGCAGCAAAATAGTCTGCGCGCCGGTTGCCCGCACCGCCCGCAAAAATCCGCGGACGGCTCCGCATACGCACGCAGCTGAAGCTCCCGCCGCTAAAAATACGCCGGGGCAGAGTACGGCAGCGCATACTAACGCTGCGGCAATCGCCGGTACAATAAAGAACATTAAAATGTGCGAAAGGCGCGCGCATTTTCCCTTTGGCGGTGTTTTGCCGCGCGCGCATAAATATCCTTCTGAAATCATAACTTTACAACAGCCTCCCTTAATGAATGTTTAAGCTGCTCCCTTGCCCTGTGCAGCCATGACGAAACCGTATTGTCCCTGCTCTGCAAATATCTCGCAATTTCCGGAACAGTCCGGCCTTCGTAATAATAAAGGTAGAGGACGTTCCTGTACTTCTCAGGAAGACACATCACGGCTTCCGTGACTTCCGTGCCGGAAGTTTTTTCTTCTGCCGCCGGAATATCGATGCCTGTGCCCAAAGCCGTTTCTTTTTTACGGCGCTCGGATTTAAGGAAATCCCTGCATTGGTTGACGGTAACGCGGATAAGCCACGCTTTTTCGTGTTCAGGTGATTCAAAGCCTTTGTCACGCTGGATAAGCTTTATGAATACTTCCTGCGTTATATCCTCCGCGTCCGCCAGCACTTTTACGTTGCGGTATGCTATGCGCAAGAGCATGTCCGAGTATGTATTGAGGGCATATTCAAACGTATCCGCGGTGCGGGCCGGTACAGCCACTTTTATTTTCCCCCTTCCATATTACAATACGATTCATACGGGCGATTCCGTGCGCCGCCCGCGTATGTTTTTAACTTTTATTCCATATTATTCCACTAACTTAAGATAAAGTATACTCTAGAGCCGCTGTTTGTCAAGACGTTACTTCTTACTTTTTAGCAGCAGCCTTGTTTCGCCCGGATTAAGCGACAGTATCTTTGCCTCTATGCGCGGGTGCTTGAGCTTCTGCCTTACCATGGTAAGAAGCGCCTGCCCGCTGTTGTAGCCGTGTATGACGCGTACCTCCTCTACGTCCGGCGCGGCGCCGCTTAAGATATGCTCCAGGCGTTTTTTTGCCTCATCCGCGGTAAGGCCGTGTATGTCAACTTCTATGCTCCTGCCTGTTTTTTTCACTTTCATAATATATTTTCCCCCGCCGTTTTTACAAATAATTTTTGGCACTTTTCGATAAACAAATATATTTTTCTTTAATATTTTATCATATATTGTATAGTTAAATAAAATTTTTTGAAAAATTCATAAGATATTCATAGCTATTTAACAATTTTTACGGCCCTATGCATTATAATAAATTTGTTATTAGAAAGTTGGAGCCGCACCGCTTTCTAATACATGTTCTACCCTCCTCAATATACCCCTCAAGTTAAGAAGAAAAGGGCTCTTGAACCGTTCAGGTGAGAGCCTTTTTCTTATTTTATTTTAAAAATTACCGGCAAAACTTGCGCAAAGATTGCTTTCCGCCGAATATACGGCCTGTTTCATGGCAAAAATACATTCGGAGGTGGCACAATGAATCGACACATAAAAGAAAAGGGTAAGAACAATAAAGGATTTTATATTGCGCTCGGCATATGCCTTGTTGCGGTAGGCGTGGCGGCATGGACAACTTACGACAGCGTCGTTAACTACGCAGTTCCCGAAACCGGCACGGCCTCAAGCCGTACGGCACAGGCAAACAATACCGTGAGCGGCATTTACGCCGGCAGCAGTGAAACGCCAAAGACAGCATCGTCAGAAAAACCTGAGACGCAGGCCCCGAAGGCTTCGTCCGCGCAGCCCTCGTCAAAACCGGCTGCAAAAACCGAAACAAAAACGCCCGTAAAACAGGCCGCCGCAACTCCGGAGCTTTTTTCATACCCTGTGGGTAAAGTCATAGTGCAGAAGTTCAGCGAAGACCCCGTCTACTGCAAAACGACCGAGGACTGGCGCGCCCATACAGGCATAGACCTTAAAGCGGATGCCGGTTCGGCCGTAAAGTCGGCCGCCGCTGGCACAGTGAAAAAAGTCTATGAGGACGACAGGTACGGTAAAACCGTAATAATAACGCACGGGAACGTGGAAGCGTGGTACTGCGGGCTTGATAAAATAAGCGTTGAAGCAGGCAGCACTGTAAAAAGCGGCCAGGAAATAGGCATGGTGGGGTCAGTGCCCATAGAAAAGTACGAGGACTCGCACCTGCACTTTATTACCATGAAAGACGGAAAATATGTGGACCCGCTCGACATACTCGACAATTAAGCCTGCGGGCGCTGCCTTTGCCCCGTTATATCACTTGTAAATATGATTATAAAAAGTCCGGACGGCAGTCCATTATTGCCGTCCGGACTTTTTTATACGTTTGTCATTCACCGAACATATCTTTTATCTTGTCAAAAAAAGATTTGCGTTTCTGGTAATTCTTGTCCTCGCTCTCGCTGTCGAACTCCTCCAGCAGTTTTTTCTGCTTTTGTGAAAGGTTGCGCGGTATTTCTATGGCTATGCGCACGTACTGGTCGCCGCGCCCCCTGCCGCCGAGCTTTTGTATGCCTTTGCCTTTAAACTTAAAAACGTCGCCGGGCTGGGTACCCGGCCTTACCTCGTAGCTGACCTTGCCGTCGATGGTAGGCACCACCACTTCGGCTCCAAGCGCCGCCTGTGTGAAAGTTATGGGCATTTCACACCATATGTCGTTTTCGCGGCGCTCAAAGATAGGATGCGGGCGCACGTTTACGTATATATGCAGGTCCCCGCTGGGGCCGCCGTTTTCGCCGGCGCTGCCTTTGCCGGAAACGTTCAGTATCTGCCCGTTGTCTATGCCCGCGGGTATGTTTACCTCTATGGTTTTATTTTCACGCGTCTTGCCTGTCCCCCCGCAAAGCGGGCACGGGCTGTCTATTACCTTGCCGCTGCCGCCGCACCTGTCGCATGTACGCGTTGTCTGTATAAGGCCGAAAGGCGTGCGCTGGCTCACGCGCACCTGCCCCGAACCGCCGCACTGCGGGCACGTTTTAGCCGCGGTCCCGCTTTTGGCGCCGGAGCCGCCGCACGACCCGCAAACCTCCGTATGTTCATAGGAAACCGTTTTTTTACAGCCTTTCGCGGCCTCCTCAAAGCTCACATATACGCTCGCATCACAGTTCTGGCCGCGGCGGGGCATATTGGAAGTCTGCCTGTGCGCCCTTTTGCCGCCGAAACCGCCGAAGCCGTCGAAACCGTCAAATACACTGTTGAAAATATCGTCTATATTTATATTGCCTGTAAACGGGCTGCCCCCGCCGCCGCCGAAACCGGCGTCCACTCCGGCCTGCCCGAACTGGTCGTAACGCGCCCTTTTGTCCTTGTCCGAAAGGACTTCGTAAGCCTCGTTAACCTCTTTAAACTTCTGTTCCGCTTCCTTATCGCCCGGATGGAGGTCCGGATGGTACTGTTTGGCAAGCTTGCGGTACGCTTTTTTTATTTCCGCGTCGGTGGCGTTTTTAGGCACGCCCATAACCTCATAATAATCCTTATTTCCGGCCAAACTAATCACTCCTGAAATGAAGCGCATCGAGGGCAGCCGTTAGGCTGCCCTGTCAGCAATTTATGTCAAACGCCGCGGCGCGGCGGTTCTGAAGCTGCCTTTGCTGGATGCCCTAAGCACACCGTGACGTTATTTCTTGCCATTGTCGTCAACGTCTTTGTACTCTGCGTCGTAAACCGTGTTGCCGTTCGCGTCCTGCTTAGGCTGTGCCTGGCCTTCCGCCTGCTGCGGGCCGCTTTGCGGCTGGCCCTGGGGCTGCTGCGGGGCGGCGTTTTTGTAGAGCTTTTCGCTTACCGCATACATCTTGTTCTTAAGGTCCTCCGACTTTGACTTTATGTCGTCAAGGTTACCGGCGGTTATGGCCGAACGAACCGCCGCTACTTTGGAGTTAAGCTCGTTTTTATCGCTTTCGTCTATCTTGTCGCCGCTGTCCTTAATGAGCTTCTCAACGGAATAGCAAAGGTTTTCGGCCTCGTTTTTCTTATCTATCTCGTCACGGTGCTTCTTGTCTTCAGCCGCATACTTTTCGGCTTCCTTGACTGCTTTGTCCACGTCGTCCTTGCTCATGTTGGAGCTTGATGAAATGGTTATCTGCTGCTGTTTGCCGGTTGCAAGGTCTTTTGCCGAAACGTTGACTATGCCGTTAGCGTCTATGTCGAACGTGACCTCTATCTGCGGTATGCCGCGCGGCGCCGGCGCTATGCCGCCGAGCTTGAACAGGCCGAGCTGCTTGTTGTCGCGCGCGAACTCGCGTTCGCCCTGCAGTACGTTTATCTCCACTTCAGTCTGCCCGTCGGCGGCCGTTGAGAAAATCTGGCTCTTTTTCGTCGGTATGGTCGTGTTGCGGTCTATTACCTTTGTCATAACGCCGCCCATTGTTTCAACGCCGAGCGAAAGCGGCGTAACGTCAAGAAGCAGCAGCCCTTCGACTTCGCCGCCGAGTACGCCCGCCTGCAGGGCTGCTCCGATGGCCACGCACTCGTCTGGGTTAATGCCCTTAAACGGTTCTTTACCGGAAATCTTCTGTACCGCTTCCTGTACTGAGGGCATCCTTGAGGAACCGCCGACCATGAGTACTTTAGATATATCCGAGAATGAAAGGCCCGAGTCCGAAAGAGCCTGCCTTACAGGGCCTATGGTTTTTTCTACCAAATCCGCCGTAAGTTCGTTGAATTTAGCGCGCGTAAGCGTCATGTCAAGGTGTTTAGGGCCTGTGGCGTCAGCTGTGATAAACGGAAGGTTTATGGCGCTCGAAGCCGTGCTCGAAAGCTCTATCTTTGCTTTTTCGGCCGCTTCCTTAAGGCGCTGCATGGCCATCTTGTCGCCGCTCAGGTCAATGCCGTTGTCTTTTTTGAACTCGGAAATCATCCAGTCCATCACGCGCTTGTCGAAGTCGTCGCCGCCGAGGCGGTTGTTCCCCGCCGTGGCAAGGACTTCCTGCACGCCGTCGCCCATCTCAATGATGGAAACGTCGAACGTGCCGCCGC
>ENA-UOOI01003636-UOOI01003636.1-fermentation-metagenome-genome-assembly--contig:-NODE-3636-length-11287-cov-2.900374_pt1 | contig 11287 bp, 12 predicted proteins | sample MGYA00245779_ERZ724027 | MGnify/ENA primary metagenome ERZ724027 (study PRJEB28704, sample SAMN03018318) | fermentation metagenome | biome: anthropogenic terrestrial biome; feature: soil; material... | reverse complement strand
TTTAATATTTGCACCGGATATAAATGCAAAAAGACTTGGTTATGTAAAGAACGGCGTACGTGTTCATTGCAGTGGTTTTGATTTTACGGCCAGTATGCGTCAAAGTAAATCAGGTGATATGCAGGGAACGATTGATGTTTATTTTGACGATTCTGTGAAAATTCCAAGTGATATTCTTCTTGCGGCGGATTATCCTAATAAAAAGTTGAGAGACGTTTCTATTAAGTACTCTTATATGTTAGACGGGAAGTTACATACTAAAACCGAAACAAATACTGTAATTTCTTCAAATTTTGTCACGGGCGGTGCTGGTTTTCGCCAGCCGTTTCCCAACGGTGCAAAAAAACGTCATTTATTATTTAATCAGTGTGCCGAAAATTTAAATGGGCTTTTCGCAAGAGGATATATCGGCGTTGGGTATGAACTTCATCACTGCGATGTGTCTGAAGGCGTTTTGTATGCAATTAATTCGAGAAAAGCCTTTCGCTTTGGCAGTGTACAATTAGTGGAGTTTATTTTTCAGCCATAGGACTAAACAGGCGAACAAAGCATTGATTAAATTAGGGATTAAAATAGAGGCAATCTAAAAAATATTTATTTTGGATTGCCTCTTAATTGGTTCCATATAAATCTTTAAGCCGTGATATAGGGGGGATAAACAAATATGCTGGTGCAAAAATTATACATCATAAAAAATTGTCCGTTTTAATTGTCATTCTTATTTGCATTTGCACTGTTTTTTTAATTTATTTCGAGCCGGCAAATCTTTCAGAGCTTATAGGAAGCAATAATATCAAGAATGTCCGCTATATCAGTATCACACGTGTAAATACGCTTTCTGATAAGACACCGTGTAAGATAAAATTAACTGATAAGAACAAGTGCAGCAATTTACTTTCAAAATTAAGTTCGTTCCCAATGACGAAAAAAATAAAATGGTCTAAAATTTTAGGAGGGGGAGTGCCGTCATATACGGATGTCAAAGAGAGAATAAACATTACAATTGCAACTGGAGAAAATATAGATAACTGGAAGCAGCTTGATTTATATATAATTAAAAAGCCGCATGGCTTACAATTATTTGAAAGTAATTCTGAGAATCAAGAACATGAGTATGAATTTAAAATCGGAAACATATTTGAAGATGATGAAGAAAAATTTTATGACTTTTTGGCGCGGTATGTACAAAGTTATATCAGTCGAACGTAAGCCGCTTTTCCGTTTCAGCGTACTGAAAATTTTATTATAAAATGGAGGTGCATTTATAAATTTCCTCGAAAAATACCGTAACAAGTTTATACGGTTTTCCTTTCCATTTACAGAGCGCTTATACGTAGTCATATGTATTGTATTAATCTCTCTTTTGTGGTTCCTACCGGAAATTTATTGGCAACTGAAAGAAATTTTGCTTTTGCTATTGTTTATCGTTGTTGATATCCAATCGTCAGGAAGCATTGAGCGCGACTATCTTCCCATACAACCCGGGAACGGTATTTTTTATTATATTTACAGGTTTCTGGATACTGCTTTTTTTCTGCTTTTGTTTGCTCTACTTGTCATTTTGCTTTTGCCTGGCCTTATACCGCTAAAGGAATGGTCCCTGGGTATTTTAGTAGGCGGCGTTATACTCCGCGCAATCGGAGAGTGGAAATACCGCCCTAAAAAACCGGAAGGATAATTTACCTGCCGGTAAAATATTGCCTAATCAGCCCAGCGCTTTACACGCTGGACTTTTGCTGTTTGTTATGGTAAACTGAAAATGTATTTAAAGCTATTTTAGTCTGAAGTAAAAGAGGGGTAATAACTTGGAATACCGTTATAAAACGCACGGCACATGCTCACGCGAAATAATTTTAGACGTAGACGGGGATACCGTAAAGTCGGTAAAATTTATAGGCGGGTGCGACGGCAACACCAAAGGGATAAGCGCCCTTGTCAAGGGCATGAAAACCGACGAAGTCATAAGGCGCTTAAAAGGCATACGCTGCGGCATGAAGCCGACGTCCTGCCCTGACCAGCTTGCCGAGGCGCTGATGCAGGCAGGGGCAAAGCGTGCGTGACGCCGATGGGCGTAACCGCAAGATGATACGTTATGTATTATAAAATGACAATATAAGCCTTTGTAAATAAAACATTCCGCGCCCAGCGAAAATACCGGACGCGGAAATTGTTTTCTAATTTATCAAATTCGGGTTTTAGTGCTGGGGCACGAGCCTTTTGGCTGTCTTTTCGTCACTTTCAGACGGGCAGATATTGTAGATGGTTCCGTCGCGGGTAACCATGGTAATCTGCAGTTTTGGCAGAAGTTTATGTAATATTTCCACAAATCCGTTAACCTGTGTTTCCTGCATGCCCGTCACTATGTGGCACGCCCTTATTTTTTTTGCAAAACCCGCCGCAATGACCGGCGCATCGTCATGGAAATAGACCGTCATTTCGGCATCTGCGCTTTTGGCTGTCTGACGCAGGTACTCAAGCTCTTTACCGTTAGCGTCAAAACCTGCCGACACGGGCTGTACCGACAGCACGTGCATGGAAGCGGAGCGCTCGTCGGCAATTTTCCTGCCTTCGCGGATTAGCCGGTCGCAGTCGCGCTGCCCGGTAACGCAAACAAGAACCGCCGCTTTGCATTTGCTCAAAATATGACCTCCTTTTACACCGCACAAAGGAAAAGGCCGCAGACCCGTATATGGCGCAATGCCTTTCCCACTTACCGGTAATAAGTTTAACACGTTAACCCTAACTATGTTGGAACAGTTGTTGTATAAATTATTAACATATTGTTAATTAATAAGCAAAAATTTTTGTGCTAAATAACTACCGCATATATATAATAGCATATTTTTTGTGCAAATGCAAATATAAAAAGTAACTTTTTATACCCGCAATAAAATAAATATTTCAATACTTACAGTTTAGTACATTAATATGAATACGTTTTTAAGGGACGGATAATTTTTGCCGTAAAAACACCCGCCCCGACCGGCGGGAGAAAAGCTCGCTTTCACGGTGCCGGTTTGGCGTTCTTGCCGCCGTGCTTTGCCCTGCCTTTTATCTCCGGAACCGGCGGGGCGCTGTTACGCGGTTTGGCGTGCGTTTGCTCCGGACGTTTCATTCCTTTTTTAGGCAACATTAACCACCTCGTTAAAATATCAGTCTTAAGCTTTCGCGGTCAGAAAGCCGGGTTGTCATCGTCTTCGCCTTCTTTTGGCGTCATTGGCTTTCCTTTTGCGGAAACTTCTTTTTCATGCGCCGATTTGCGGTTTTCGCTTACCTTTTTACGGCTGCTTTTCCCTTTAGCCTGCTTGCCCATAATATGTGGCCTCCCTCAAATATTATACTGCCCTTACGGCTGGAATTATATTTTACGCGGTTTGAGCTGTTTTCCGCGGAGCCGACAAAATATTAATATATTCGTTTTGGCGGATATAATACATGCGGGCCCTAAGTTTTTAAGCGGCTTGCCATGATGCGGTAGACGTTAAAATATAAAAGAAAAATTTTCAGTTCTGTGCCTCCTGTCATAAGAAAGCCAAAAGGGCAGATACTATAAAATATAAACGATACGGGAGGCGCTTTATGGCGGATGGCTTTTTGGAAAAGGGCAGCGGCGGTAATAATTGCGGCCGCGCTTATTGTTTCGTGTGTTTTTGCTTCCGGTGACCTGAGCGTTGCGCAGGCTAAGGCGGACGGCGTTATAGTGCCGATTTTCATGTACCATGAAGTCAAGCCCTCAAAAACGCGGAAGGACGTCATTACGCCTTACGAGTTTGAGAGCGACATAAAATACCTTAACGGCTGCGGCTACACGGCGATAACAATGACAGAGCTTATAGACTATGTGGACGGCAAGGGGACTTTGCCTGAAAAACCCATAATTATCACTTTTGACGACGGCTATTACAACAATTACGTTTATGTATATCCGATATTAAAAAAATATAACGTAAAAATAGTTTTTTCCATCATAGGCAAAAACACGGACGATTTTACAGAATACCCGTCTGAAAATATAGATTATTCTCACGCTACGTGGCCGCAGATAGACGAAATGCTGTCGTCGGGGCTTGTGGAGCTGCAGAACCATACGTATAATCTTCATTCCATTTCTAAGAAGCGTTTCGGCTGCCGGATAAATAAAGGCGAAACGGCCGCGCATTATGAAAAGGTGCTTACTGATGATATTGGGAAGCTGCAGGATGAAATTTTACTGCACACGGGCAAAGCGCCGAACACGTTTACTTACCCTTACGGCAAAGTCAGTAAGGAGTCATATCCCGTTATAAAAAAACTTGGGTTCAGGGCGAGCCTCACATGCGACTACGGCGTAAATATTATAACTAAAGACAGCGAAGTGCTGTACAACCTTAAGCGCGTGTGCAGGGTGCATGGGGTACCTATAAAAACCGGCCTTAAAGAGGTAATGAAAACGCTTAAGTACAGGGAATAAAAAATCAACCGCCCAAAACGGCGGCTGATTTTTTGTAAGGCGTCATTCGTAAATGGTGATAAACTTTATGGTGAAGAAGTCGCACACGAGCAGGTCGTCGCTCATAGCCTCCTGCAAAAGCACGTAGTTTGCCCCGACCCCGAGGAGTTTGCCCATCTTGTCAAGAAAGGAATTTGTCCCTATGAGGAACTGTATGCGCACTCTTTTGCCTATCTGCGTGCGCAGGAAGCCGTTAAGGTACTGCATGCTTTCCGTCGTAACGGGCGCCGGCATAGTCAGGTCGGTTATGGGGGCGCTTTGCTGGCTTTGGTTTTGCTGCGGCGTTTCGGCGGAAGGGGCGCGCAGGGTGGGAAGCGTACTTTGGATATACGGGTTCTGCTGCGTTCCCCCGGTTATCTGCCCCGCGGAGGGAGTGACGGTGCTTTGGCCGCCTTGGCCGCTTTGGCCGCTGCCGCCGTAAACAGCGCTGTAACCGGGAATCTGGTAATACATTTTATACCGCCTCCTTTCATGTCTGCGCGTATTTCTGCGTAGGCGTGTAAAAGCAGTGGTTGTTAATGCGCGTCAGGAAACTGCCGGTGCCGTTCGGCGGAAAACTGCCCGCGCACGTGGGTGAGTATGGGTTGTAGTAAAAAAGGCAGTTCGCTACTGCGCCGAGCGTGCTGCCGAGGATTACCCAGTCGGCGATTTCATAGTGTATTTCCTGCGGGTTCATATTGTAGACGTTCTGCGGGTTATACGCGCCGCCGACGGTTTCCTGCATGCATGTAAACTGCCCCGGCTGTGTGAGTATGGGGCGGAAGTCGCCCCCGCTGTTTATGCGTGAAAACTCCCCGTACGGGACTCGCGCGCGGTTCGCTATGACGGATGCCACGGCGCGCATGCCGTTGTCGCCTTCGCCGCCGGCCTCGCACTGTATCATTCTTGCTAAAAGTTCCCTTGTAGTATAGGGCATGGCACTCAGTCCTTTTTCTTTTAAATTATTACCCTAACAGTATATGCCGCGCGGAGCTTTTGAGTCCGGAAAAACGTGAGCTTTACCTTAAGGCGGCTAAAGGGTATAATATATGTGTTTTGGCACCAGCGGACTTGATAAACCGTACGGCCTGATACTTTAAAATAATTGGAGAGTTTGTTTACATATGGGAAAATTTAAGGGAATGGATATAAAACTTAAAGCCGCCGCTGTTGTAGCGGCAGCGGCTTTGGCGGCAGCGCCGCTCTTTTCATGTTCTTTTGACGGCCTGCCCGGCGGCAGCGCGTACAAGGCCGAGGTTGACAGCGGAAACTTTGACTGCTACTTCCCGCGCGACGGGCAGGAACCGCAGCCGGAGCTTATTGACGTGATTTCTTCCGCTGAGAAAACAGTCGACATGGCGATTTACAGCTTTACCGATACGAAGATAGCGGATGCACTGGTATCGGCTGAAAAAAAGGGAGTACAGGTAAGGGTTATAACCGACGGTGAAGCTTCGCAGAACAAATACCAGAAAAAAGTACTCAATCAATTAAAAAAGGCCGGCATACCGGTCAAAGTAGACTCGCACAGCGGGCTTATGCACTTGAAAGTGACGGTTGCCGATAAAAAAACCGCTACGACCGGAAGCTTTAACTACACGAAAAGCGCTGAAGAAAAAAACGACGAGGTTTTCGTAGTAATAAAAGACAGCGGCATAGCGGAAAATTTCAGCAGCGAGTTTGAAAAAATGTGGGACGACGCGGATAATTTCAAAAAGTATTAATTAAAAAGCAGGCGGGGCGAAAAAGTGCCGCGTACCCCGGTGGCGCGGTTAAAGGCATGCGGCCGCTTTGCCAAGCCAGCAGGCAAGCAAAGCCGCAAAGAGGTTAAGCCCCGCGTTTACGGTGCCCATGAAGTACCTGCCGGCGGAAAAAAATTCAACCGTTTCATAGCTGAAAGCTGAAAACGTCGTAAGGCCGCCCATTATGCCGGTGGTCAAAAATATTTTGGCTTCGGCCGAAAGGCTCCAGCCGGTGCCGCAGGCCTCCATGATGAACCCCATGGCGAACCCGCCGGCGACGTTTACAATCAGCGTGCCGAGAGGAAAGTCACCGAGGTACTTAACTGTGGCGGCGGAAATTATGTAGCGGAGGGCCGAGCCGAGGAAACCGCCGAAGCCGGCTATGAAAATACGGTTTAACTTCATAAAATTATACGTCCTTTACGGCAAAATAAAGCTTCTGCCCCGGTTGCCCGGAGTAGAAGCCGTTAGCATTACTGCGTTTTAGGTGAGCCTCATCACCTTTATAATAAAGATTATATGATTTTTAAAGTTTTGTCAATAATAAATTTTTCGGCGTTAAAGCCGGCAAAGGCGGCGGACACACTTTAAATGTAATATAAAACGGCTCAGCCGTCCGTTATTATGCCCGCTTCATATTTCCACAAAAGGATGCGCCTGAAGGATTCGTCCAAACGCTCCTCACTTATACTGCCGTTTTTCACAGCTTTGTAAACAGCGTTGAAGCTTTCGGCCGGACTGCCGCCGGTCAGCAGTATATCGTTTCCGGCGTTGAAAGCTTCAACGCATGCGTTTTTTCCTTTTTCATATTTTGTTACGGCACCCATGGAAAGGTCGTCGGTCATTATCACGCCTTTGAACGCAAGCTTTTCCCTAAGGACGTTGTGCACGGCGGTCGACAATGAAGCGGGGGACTTTTCATCCATGCTTTTAACAATGTTATGCGACACCATGACGCACGGCGCGCCTTCGTTTATACCGGCGATAAATGGCAGTAAATCTGACTTCTCAAAAGTTTCCATGCTCCTGCTGTCGTAGACTGTGCCTTTATGGGTGTCTCCGCTGCCGCCGTACCCGGGGAAATGCTTCAGCACGCACGACATGTTTTTGCTTTTATACGCCTGTACCGACGCCGTCACAAAAGCGGCGGTGCTTTGGGCATCCTTGCCGAAAGAGCGCGCGTAAATAAAGTCTGACGGGTCTGTGGAAACGTCGCAGACCGGCGCAAGGTTAACGTTTAAACCGAGCGACTTTAAAAGCACGGCCTTTTTTACCGTGTCGTTTGTAACCGCCTGCATGCCGCCCTTGGCGTACACTTCCTGCGGTGACTTGAACTTTTCACCCGACAGTGCAGGAAAGCAGCTCACGCGCACGACGGTGCCGCCCTCCTCGTCGCAGCAAAGGAACATTTTTGTTTTAGCGGCGTTTTGGTACGACGCAAGTGTTTTCTTTACTTCATCAGCGCTTTTGTCTTTGAAGTCGTCGGCTGAAAAGCAGTACCCGCCCGGGTCATAGCTTTTGACGCTGCCGACGGCGCCAGAGCTTGGACATTCAAAGATAAATATCTGCCCGACCTTTTCGCCTAAGGACATGCCCGCAAGCTTTTTTTCAGCGGCTTCCTCACAGCCTGCGGTGCTTTTTTCCGCTGCGGATGAAACGCTGCCCGCGGAAGAAGGCTTGTCCGGCGTTTTTGTTTTGCTTTCGGCCGGAGCTTCGGACTTGCCGGAGGAGGATGAAGCGGCAAGCCCCCCGGGAAGTATATTTTGAAGTATCATGCCGGCGACCCTGTAAACTCCGAAAGCAGCCGCGAAAATAAAGATAAACAGCACGAGGGCGACAGCCGCTTTTTTAATTTTGCCCGGCCCGCCAGTTCCACCGTCAGCCATTATCGTGCCTCCAGGAGCGGCATGCGCAAAGCCCCTTAAAAAATTTTTCAGGTACATTAAAATCTCAATGTACAAGTTATAACGGCATAAAGTTTCAGCCGCTGCTTTTCATCATGCTGCGGTAAAGCTTTATGTATTCGTTTGCCGAGTGCCCCCAGCTGAAGTCGCACGCCATGGCGCGCTTTACGAGTATAGTCCAGCCTGCTTTGTCGCCGAAGCCTTTTATGGCGCGCTTTACGGCGAAAGCCATGTCGTCCGCAGTATATGACTTGAACGTAAAGCCATACCCCTTGCCGTCGCCGCTGTCGCGTATGGAGTCCTTTAGGCCGCCTGTTTCACGGACGACCGGTATGCAGCCGTAGCGCAGTGCCGTCATCTGCGAAAGCCCGCACGGCTCGCTTTTCGACGGCATGAGGAAGATGTCGGCCCCCGCGTATATCTTATGTGAAAGTTCAGGCACGAACCCGAAGCATGAGCAGACCCTGCCGGGGTATCTTTCCTGCAAATCTTTGAAGTAGCTTTCATACTCCCAGTCGCCTGAGCCTAAAATGGCGAACTGCATATCCTTTTCGTTAAGGAGGCCGTCAAGCGAGCCGCGGACGAGGTCAAGCCCTTTTTGGCTTACCATCCTCGTCACCATGCCGACGAGCGGCACCTGCGGGTCTTCGTTGAGCTTGAGCCTTTTTTGCAGCTCCGACTTGTTTTCGGCTTTGCCTGTGAGGTCGCCGGCTGAGTAATTAGCAAAAAGATCCTTGTCGTTTTCGGGGTCGTACGTTACGGTATCTATACCGTTTAGTATGCCCTTAAGCTTCCACTTGCGTTCCTTAAGGATGCTGTCAAGGCCGTATGAAAACCACGGGTCGAGTATCTCGTTTGCATAAGACGGGCTTACCGTGGTAACGCGGTCGGCGCATTCTACCGCGCCCTTGAGGAAGTTGATGCAGCCGCCGTACTCAAGCAGCGGCAGTTCGGAGTTAGGTATGCCGAGTACGTCTTCAAGCAGTTCTTTGCCGTATTTTCCCTGGTACTGGATATTATGTATTGTAAATACGGTCTTTATGCCGCTGTACCAATCGTTTTTGGCATAGAAAAGGCTGAAATAAACGGGGACGAGCGCTGTCTGCCAGTCGTTCGCGTGGATGATGTCAGGCTTAAACTCTATGCACGGGAGCATTTCGAGCACGGCCCTTGAAAAAAACGCGAAACGCTCGGCATCGTCGTAGTGCCCGTAAAGCCCGTGGCGTTTAAAATAATACTGGTTGTCTATAAGGTAATAAATAACTCCGCCGACGCGCGCCTTAAAGATACCGCAGTACTGCCTGCGCCATGCTACGGGCACCGATATGCTCGTTATAAACTTCATATCTTCGCGCATTTCCTGCGGGATATCTTCATAAAGCGGCATTACAACGCGGCTGCCTACCATACGCATCCTTAACGCCTGCGGAAGTGAGCCGGCGACTTCTGCGAGGCCTCCGGTAGACGCGAACGGCTGGGCCTCGCTTGTACAAAACAGTACTTTCATTGTTATACCCCCTGTGGTCTATTTTAATTTTGACGTTTTTCCGCTGCAGCGGCCGCGCGGGAGGGAAGTCTGTACAAAACCGTTAAAACCGGCGCGGCCGTTTAAAAGCACAGGCCGGCAGACTGCGTAAAAAGCAGTGCCGGAAGAGCCGCCCGCTACACTGTGCTGCCTTTGCTTATGAACACCGGGTACGACTGGAAGCCGACGAGCGACCGGTCGTCTTTTATAACTACGTTTTTGTCCGTGACAACGTAGCTTAGCCTGCAGTTCTGCCTTATCTCACTGTCCTGCATTATGACGCAGTTTTCGACTACCGAGCCTTTTCCGACGTGTACGCCGCGGAAAAGCACGCTGCCGCGGACTTCGCCTTCTATCACGCAGCCGTCAGCCACAAGCGAGTTGCAGGCCTGCGCGCCAAGCCCGTACCGCGCCGGCATATCGTCGCGCACCTTCGTGTAGACCGGGCGGTCCTGGCGGAAAAGCTGCGACCGCACCGACGGCAGCATGAGGGCCATGTTTGCTTCGAAATAAGCCCCCATGGAGCATATGGCCTTTGTAAAACCTGAAAATTCATATCCGAAAACACGGTACGACTTTATATTGCGCTGCAGCAGGTCACGCTTGAAGTTATACAGGTTGCGGCTTACGCAGTCGGTTACAAGCTTTATGAGCAGCGCGCGTTTTATAAGCATCATGCCTATGCCGTAGCTGCACTCGCCGTCGGACATAGGGGCTATGAGCATGTCGCGGACGCGGCCGTCGGGGTCAAGCGTATACACCGACGGGTTGCTCACGCCGTACGCTACCTTGCCGGACCTGTAAACAAGCGTGATGTCCGCGTCGTTTTTAACATGGAACGATATGACGTCAGCGTAGTCTATGTTGCAAACGATGTCGCTGTCTGTGATGAGCACCAAGTCTTCTTTGGAATTTTTAAGGAAAAGCCCTATTGACGCGAGGGACTCTATCCTGCTGTTGTTTATGTTTGACTCGGAGCCGAACGGCGGCAGTATGTAAAGCCCCTCGCGCTTTCTCGAAAGGTCCCACGCCTTGCCGGAGCCGAGGTGGTCCATAAGGGACTGGTAATTCTTTTTTGTTATTACCCCGACTTTGTTTATACCGGAGTTTACCATGTTTGAAAGTGGGAAGTCTATAAGCCTGTACCTGCCGCCGAAAGGCACCGAACCCATGGTGCGTGTGTCTGTCAGCTCGCGTACTTTTTCCTCGTGTACATTGGAAAAGATAAGGCCGAGAACATTATTTCCGCGCATTTACGGCAGCCTCCTTTTTAAGCATATCCGCGTCTATCATGGCCTTAGGAGGTATTTTCACGCCCGCGGGGATTGCACAGCCGTCGCCTATGACGGTTACGCCCCACTTGTCCTTGTCGGCTATGTCTTCGGGGCGTGCCCCGACGACGGCGCCCCTGCCGATGGTGTTGTTTTCAGAAACTATGGCGTACTGCACGACGGCGTTTTCCTCAATGCGCGTGTTAGGCATGATGATAGAGTCCCTGACTACCGCGCCCGGCGCTATGTAAACACCGGAAAAAAGCACTGCAAAGTCTATCTCGCCGTAAACATTGCACCCCTCGGCTACAAGTGAGTTCTGCACTTTGGCGTTTTTGGATATATAATGGGGCGGCATTACCGGGTTGCGCGAGTAT
>ENA-UOOI01003634-UOOI01003634.1-fermentation-metagenome-genome-assembly--contig:-NODE-3634-length-11291-cov-4.026255_pt1 | contig 11291 bp, 7 predicted proteins | sample MGYA00245779_ERZ724027 | MGnify/ENA primary metagenome ERZ724027 (study PRJEB28704, sample SAMN03018318) | fermentation metagenome | biome: anthropogenic terrestrial biome; feature: soil; material... | reverse complement strand
GTTTCCACCGGACTGCTTTTTTTGAGAATGCAGAAAAAGGGTTTGATAGATTATTTGGATACAACCGTCAGCTTCCCGAAACTTTCGAATACTGCAATACGATGAAAAACGGAAGCATTACGGAAAAACTGCAAATGCAGGAACGAGAAATACACCAGCAAAGTGAGAAGAAAAGAGATATTGCCCCCAACAAACACATCCTCAAGCCGGACTTCAGTACGAGGCAACAGCAAGCCAGTGCGTCAATAAATCACTCGAATACGATTGATGCAGTAGCCTCTTTGTTTTCCATTCTTCCGTCCGCTGCGGATATTGCTTTCAGCAACAATCCTGAGGATGAGCAACCGCTACGAAGACCTAAGAAAAAGAAGAAAGGTAGAAGAATAGGCCAATGAACTCTTTTTTTCATTTGGAAAACAAAGGTATATTCCAAGAATAAAACGTCAACACCAAGCCGTAAGCGGTTTTTCGCGAAATCTCCACACCTCACTATGCTTCGGGTAGGATTTCCCGAAAAAGTATTGTCTAATTTATTCTTTCCATAGAAGAGATGTTTACAAAATGTAAAAAGGTTAAAAATATTCAGATGCGTTTCTTGTTGATAACTTCTGGTCACAAATATTTCCTGTATCTCAACAAATTACTATATTTGCCAGATAATGTCAAGACAAAATAAAACAACATGCTATTTGCCGAAAAGATAAAACAACTTCGTGAAGAACGACAATTGCCACAACGGCAATTAGCTGCTGAACTTCAAATCGACACTGCCACCTATTGTAAAATAGAGCGTGGAGACCGCTTTGCCAAACGAGAACAAGTGGTTATGTTGGCTAAATTACTTGAGGCTGAATCTAATGCTCTTTTAAGCCTTTGGCTTGCGGATAGAATTATGAAAACTATTGATGGAGATGAACTTGCACGAGAGGCGTTGATGATTGTGGAACAAAAAATAATAAAATAGATATGGAGGCATACTTAAGAGGATCAGAATGGCGAAAGTGGGACTTGCACTTCCACACCCAATCATCCAACGATTACAAAGATAAATCAGTCACAAATGAACAAATAATTCAGACGTTAATTGATAACAACATTTCTGTTGTTGCCATAACTGACCATCATTTCATTGATATTGACCGAATAGCCCAATTGCAAAAAATAGCCAATAATAGAATTACTATATTGCCTGGCGTTGAATTTTGCTCAGAGCTTGGGGGTAGCGAATCTATTCACTTTATTGCTATATTTCCCGAAAATTCTGACATAAGCAGTATCTGGACTAAGCTACAGGGAAAATTAGGACTAACTCCTGCTGATATAAGTGCTAAAGGTGGATTGGAAAATATTCAATGTGATTTAATTGACACGTGTGATGTTGTTCATGAGCTAGGAGGTATTACCAGTATTCATGCAGGTACTAAAACAAACACTGTCGAAAATATAAAAAATAATTTAGTTGCAAAAATGCAACAAAAAAGAAGAATTCTATCAGAATGTATTGATATTTTGGAGTTAGGAAAGATTGAAGATATTCAAAGTTATGCAAATATTGTATTTAAAAGCATTGGTTTTTCTATGCCATTAGTAATATGCTCCGACAACCATGATATAAAAAATTATGAGATAAAGCAAAACTGTTGGATTAAAGCTGACCCAACTTTTGAAGGATTAAAACAAATTCTTTATGAGCCAGAAGAAAGAGTAAGTATCCAGGAAATAAATCCTACTTTAGATTTTGAAAAATCGCCTTTTACAGAAATTCAAATAAATGAAAATGTTGAGGTTTTTGCAGACGAAGAAGATAATGTAATATTTGAAAAATGTACATTACCACTAAATAATAGTTTAGTTTCAATTATTGGAGGTAGAGGAACTGGAAAAAGTATTTTAATTGACTATATTTCGGCAGGATTAGGGCAAAACATTAAAAATAAAAATTACACCAAAAGCGATAAAGTAGCAATTAAACGACAAACTTCTTTAAGAGAAGATGCTACTTCTTTTGTTCTTTCGGATAATCCTAATATACAATTTATGTATATTTCTCAAAGCGAAATTAAAAACATTGTTGAGAAACCTCATGACTTCACAAAAAACATTAGGGAAACAATAGGAGTTACTGATAATTATATTATTTCAAGAGAATACATAGAAAAAGCAGATAGATATATCAATGAATATTTTGGTGTAATTAAAATCCTTGAAATAGACGGCACAAGCAGTCTGCAAAAAAAAGAGAATATTGGCAAAGAAATAAAACGGTATAACGATTTCATTGCAAGTATAACTTCACAGGAAAATAAGGAAAAGTTAGAAAAGTATCAAAGCCATATCAAAAATTTGGAATGGAAAAAATCTTTTCACGAGAACCTAAGAAAACAACGAGAAATAATTTTGCAGTTCGAAAATAATACGAATGTTGAGTTGCAAAAAATCAACAAATCAATTGCCAACCTAAATCTTGCAATTCCTCTATTAAATAACTCAGGTAGTACTGATTATATTTTGAACAATGTTATTCCTGCCGTGGAAAATTCAATCTCTAAAACAGAAGAGGAAATCAATAAGACAAGAAATGCTTTTGCCGGTTATTCAGGAGATTTAGCAACTTTGTTGAGCGATGTTGCTAAATTCCAAAGTAAAGTAACAGAATTGCAGGGACAAAAAAGTATTATTGAAGAAAACGAAAGAAAATTTGAAACAATAAAACAAAATTACTTTAAGGAATTAGGCGATGAAATTGAAAATAGTATCAATGCCTATAAACAAGAAATTGAAAATAAATGGCTAAATTTCAAAAATGGCAGCGATGATTATACCGAAGAACAGAAAAAATTACTATCTGATATACTCGGCGAAGATAATCTTAATGTTACTGTTGAAATCAACTTTGATGCAGAAAAAATGCATCAACTACTTATGCAGAAATTAGATGGTCGTTCTTGGAATTCAGAAAAATTGGAACAAAAACTTAACATTGCTAATTTAGCAGGGTATATCAACTTTATTAAGCAAATAAGCGAAACAAACACTTTCAGCGAGCAAATCAATCCAATCAGAAGTTATATCTTAGATGTGTTTTTTAGGAAATACAATGAATTTATCACCCACAATATTATCGTTACTTCTAAAAATAAAAATATTACTAAATTATCTCATGGGCAACAGGGTACAATTTATCTGCGATTAAAATTAGCCGCAAATTTATTTAGTAAAACTATTATCTATGACCAGCCTGAAGATGATTTAGATAACGAATTTATTATGTCTGATTTGGTTTCGATTTTTAGAAAAATCAAAAAATACAGACAGATTATTATTGTTTCTCATAATGCAAATCTTGTAGTAAACGCTGATTCAGAGCAAATTATTATTGCTCGAAATGAAGAAGGTGTTTTGAAATACACCTCGGGCTCCTTAGAAAATGCATATATAAACAAGCAAATATGTAAAATCTTGGAAGGAGGAAAAAACGCCTTCCTAAACAGAGAAAAGAAATACGGATTCAAAAAATAAAATCAATACATAATGACTAAAGAACGTGAACGTGATGAGCTTCACCGCGCAATATGGCAAATAGCCAACGATTTAAGAGGCAGCGTAGATGGTTGGGATTTCAAATCATACGTGCTGGGTATGTTGTTTTATCGCTTTATATCCGAAAACCTCACTTCTTACATAAATAAAGAGGAACAACGGACGGGTAATGTCAGCTTCGACTACGCTAAGATTTCCGACAAAGATGCCGAATTTGGCAGAACTGACACAGTAAAAGAAAAAGGCTTTTTTGTGCTGCCTTCGGAGCTGTTTGTCAATGTTCGCAAGAACGCCAAGACGGATGAAAACCTGAACGAAACATTGAATCGCGTTTTCAAGAATATAGAAAACTCGGCCAGAGGTACTGACAGCGAAGATGCCCTCAAAGGCTTGTTTGACGATATAGATGTAAATAGCAACAAGCTGGGCGGCACGGTTCAAAAGCGGAATGAGTTGTTGGTTAAGATTATCAACGCAATCGGAGGTTTGAATTTAAGCGATTACCAAGATAATACGATTGACACCTTTGGCGATGCTTACGAGTACTTGATGACTATGTATGCGAGCAATGCCGGAAAGTCGGGAGGAGAATTCTTTACTCCACAGGAGGTTTCCGAGTTGCTTGCCGAGATTACTGTAGTAGGAAAGAAACAAGTAAACAAGGTTTATGACCCCGCTTGTGGTTCCGGCTCTTTATTATTGAAATTTGCCAAGGTATTGGGTAAAGAAAATGTACGGCAAGGCTTTTTCGGGCAGGAAGTGAATATCACTACCTACAACCTGTGCCGTATCAATATGTTTTTGCACGATATTAACTACGAGAAGTTTGATATTGCCCACGGCGATACACTAACTGACCCGAAACATTGGGATGATGAACCTTTTGATTGTATCGTTTCAAATCCTCCTTACTCCATTAAATGGGAAGGTGATGCCAATCCATTGTTGATTAATGACCCTCGTTTTTCGCCTGCCGGAGTCCTTGCTCCCAAAAGCAAAGCCGATTTAGCATTTACCATGCACATGCTTTCGTGGTTGGCAACTTCGGGAACGGCTGCCATTGTTGAGTTCCCGGGCGTGTTGTATCGTGGTGGGGCGGAGCAAAAAATTCGCAAATATCTGATTGATAATAACTATATTGATACAGTCATCCAGCTTCCACCTGATTTGTTTTTTGGCACAACAATAGCAACCTGTATTATCGTACTTAAAAAGAGCAAGAAAGATAATTCAACACTCTTTATCGATGCCTCTGCTGAATTTGTTCGTGGCGGTAATAAAAACAAATTGAGTGATGCTAACCGAAAACGGATACTGAATGCCTTTATCGAACGGAAAAATGATAAGCATTTTGCCCGTTTGGTGCCCAATTGCGATATTGCTGAGAATGGTTATAATATTGCAATAAGCAGCTATGTGGAACAAGAGAATACAACCGAAGAAGTAGATATCATAAAACTCAACGAAGAGATAAAACAAATTGTAGGACACCAGCAAATACTTCGGAAGGCGATTGATGAAATTGTGGCGAGTTTGGAAGGAGGTAACTTATGAATAAAGAACTTCAATTTTTACTCTATACCACACCACAAGAGGATGTAAAGGTTAATGTGGTGATAAAGGATGAAACACTATGGCTTACCCAAAAAGCCATGTCTGAATTATTTGATGTAGGAGTTCCCGCTATTAGTAAGCATATTAAAAATATTTTTGAAGAAGGCGAACTAACTGAAGAAGCGACTATTTCCAAAATGGAAACAGTCGTGAATCGAGGCTTTAGAGGCGAAGTCAATGAAGTTCTCGATTTCTACAATTTAGATATGATTATCGCCGTTGGCTATCGTATTAATTCCAAGCGAGCCACCAATTTTCGTATATGGGCTACACAGACGCTGAAGGAGTTTATCACCAAAGGTTTTGTGCTTGACGATGAACGCCTGAAACAGGGAAAAACAGCTTTCGGTAAAGACTACTTCCGTGAGTTATTAGAACGCGTTCGTTCCATTCGTGCAAGTGAACGACGGATTTGGCAGCAGATAACTGACATATTTGCCGAGTGCAGTATCGATTATGATAGAAATTCTTCTATCACCCAAGATTTCTATGCAATGGTGCAGAATAAGTTTCACTACGCTATTACAGGACAAACCGCTGCGGAGATTATCTATACGAAAGCTGATCGAAATGCAGAAAATATGGGATTGGCTACTTGGAAGAGATCACCTGAACGGAGAATATTGAAATCGGATGTTACGGTCGCTAAAAATTATCTGCCTGAAACGGAGATTCGCCGTTTGGAGCGAGCAGTAACGGGTTATTTCGATTATATAGAAGACTTAGTGGAACGAGAGAACACCTTTACCATGGAAGAATTTAGTGCAAGTGTGAATGAATTCTTAGCTTTTCGAAAATACAATATACTGAAGGATAAAGGTAAAATCACCAAACTCCAAGCAGATCGAAAAGCCGAAGCAGAATACAATGAATTCAATAAAACACAAAAGATAGTTTCCGACTTCGACAAGGAAATTAAAAAACTAAAGAACAAAGGAGGTCAAGATGAATAAAATAGAAAAACTTATAGCTGAACTTTGTCCTGAAGGAGTGGAGTGGAAAGATGTTGAAATATTGATTGATAGTAAAATTATGTCTACAATAACTCCACCAAGCAAGTTGACCAAAAATTTTTATCAAGAAACTGGAACTTTTCCAATTATTGATCAAGGTCAAAATTACATAGTTGGATACACAGATGATGAAGATCTAGTTGTTAGCGAAGGCGTATACGTTATTTTTGGAGATCATACAGAGGTTTTTAAATATGTTGATTTTTCTTTTGCTCAAGGAGCTGATGGTGTTAAAATTATTACGACAAATCATGAGGTGTTAATGCCGAGATATTTGTTTTATACTTTATGTAATTATTATATCAAAACGGGAAAATATACAAGACACTTTAGTTTTTTGAAAAAGACTTCTATACCCATTCCCCCTCTCTCCATACAACAAGAGATAGTCTCTATTCTCGATAAATTCACTACGCTGGAGGCGGAGCTGGAGGCGGAGCTGGAGGCGCGTACGCGCCAATATGATTACTATCGTAATCAATTATTTAGCTTTGAAGGAAAAGAAGTAGAATGGAAGATGTTAGGGGAAATTGGTAAGTTTATTAGAGGAAAAAGATTTGTTAAGAATGATATTATTTCAGAAGGTGTTCCCTGCATTCACTATGGTGAAATGTACACCTACTACAAAATATGGACAAAAAAAGCTAAGTCTTATTTAGAGCCAACCTTAGCGGCTAAACTCAGAGTTGCCCAACCGGGTGATGTTATTATTGTAACAGCAGGGGAAACTATCGAGGATATAGGCAATGCTGTTGCCTGGTTGGGAGATTCAGATGTGGTAATCCATGACGCTTGCTTTGCATTTTCTCATAATCTGAATCCGAAATTTGTTTCTTATTTTCTACGTACAGATCTATTTCGCTCTCAAATAAAGAAGTACATATCTTCTGGGAAAATTTCTTCCATACACGCAGCTGGGCTAAGCAAAGCCAAAATCCCTATTCCCCCATTATCAGAACAAGAGCGCATTGTCTCTATCTTGGATAAATTCGATGCTTTGGTAAATGATATATCAGTAGGCTTACCTGCCGAGATAAGCGCAAGGCGTAAACAGTATGAGTATTATAGAGGGAAGCTGCTGAACTTTAAGAATGTAACCAATTAACAATTATGCCAAATATATTGATAAAACCATCAAGAAACAGTCACGACATATTTGATGACAACCGATTGATGCACATAAAATTATCCTGTTTTATTCGTTTTGGTAACGAAATCGGTTTCGTTACCAAATGGCTTTAACGACAAAAAATAATATGACATATTCTTTAGTAACTGAAAATCCCGAAAGTACGGTTGTTGCCGAATATCAACCGTTTTATCGTAAGGAAACGACATTTCAAAGCGAGGCACAACTTGAAAAAGCTTTTGTTGAGCAACTTCAAACGCAGGCTTACGAGTATTTGCATATCACTTCGGAGAAAGATTTGATTGTCAATCTGCGAAAGCAATTAGAATTATTGAACGATTACAGCTTCATAAATTCGGAATGGGAGCAATTCTTCAAAAGTAAAATTGCCAATCAAAATAACGGTATTGAGGAGAAGACAAGTATTATTCAGGAAGACCATATCCAGCTCTTAACTCGTGATGATGGTACTACCAAGAATATCTACCTGCTTGATAAAAAAGACATCCATAACAATCGCTTACAGGTTATCAATCAATACGCGGTTGATAACGGTCAGCGTTCCAATCGCTACGATATAACGATTCTGGTAAACGGATTACCTTTGGTTCATATCGAACTCAAAAAACGCGGAGTAGATATTAAAGAGGCATTCAATCAAATTAATCGTTATAACCGCGAATCGTTTTGGGCTGACAGCGGACTGTTTGAATATGTTCAGCTTTTTGTTATTTCCAACGGAACATATACGAAATATTACAGCAATACGACCCGTTTTACGCATATAAAAGAATCGGGAGATGGAGGAATGAAAAAAGGAAAGCGAACCAGTAATAGTTTTGAATTTACTTCGTGGTGGGCAGATGCCAATAACCGACCCATTACAGATTTGATGGATTTCTGTCGCACGTTCTTTGCTAAACACGCCTTACTGAATATCCTGATAAAGTATTGCGTGTTCACTTCCGATAGGCTTTTGTTGGTTATGCGCCCTTACCAGATTGCTGCCACAGAACGTATACTCTCAAAAGTCGTTTCTTCGACCAATTACAAAACTTATGGCACGGTAGAAGGAGGCGGTTACATTTGGCATACAACGGGTAGCGGAAAAACGCTGACTTCTTTCAAAACAGCGCAATTAGTAAGCAAATTTCCTTTTGTCGACAAGGTCTTATTCGTGGTTGATAGAAAAGACCTCGATTATCAAACGATAAAGGAGTACGATAAATTCGAAAAAGGTGCAGCCAACAGCAATACCAATACAGCTATTCTGAAAAAACAGTTGGAAGATCCCAACGCGCGAATTATTATTACCACTATTCAAAAACTGTCGATTCTAATAAAGAAGCATAAACAACATTTGTCGTATAGGCAACATGTTGTAATCATTTTCGATGAATGCCACCGTTCGCAATTTGGCGATATGCACACTGCAATAACGAAAGCATTTAAGAAATACCACCTTTTCGGGTTTACCGGAACACCTATATTTTCTAAGAACTCTAACAGTAACAGCAACCGGAATCTACGCACTACCGACCAAGCCTTCGGGGCTAAACTACATACTTATACCATTGTGGATGCCATTACCGACAAGAATGTGCTTCCATTCCGTATTGACTATATCAGTACCATGAAGGAGCAAGAAAATATAGCAGATGCGAAGGTTTGGGATATAGATAGAGAACGGGCTTTGGTTGCGCCGAAACGAATCAGCAACATTGTCCGCTATATTCGCGAACATTTCGACCAAAAGACTAAGCGAAACAGCTATTATCAACTAAAAGATCGTCGCTTAGCTGATTTCAACTCTATCTTTGCGGTTGCTTCTATTGATGTAGCAAAGAAGTATTATACTGAGTTCAAAAAACAATTGGCTGGTTTACCAAGTGATAAGCAATTGAAAATCGCAACTATTTACAGTTTCGGTGTTAATGAACCAGATGATGAAGACTCTGGTATGATCGAAGATGAAAACCTGGAAGATACCAGCCATTTGGATCCTAGCTCAAGAGATTTTTTGGAAGCTGCCATACTGGATTACAACAAAATTTTCAAAACCAATTATGACACTTCGAGCGATAAGTTCCAAAATTACTATAAAGATGTTTCGCAACGCGTAAAAGACCGCGAAATAGACCTGCTTATCGTGGTCAATATGTTTCTCACTGGTTTTGATGCCACCACATTGAATACGCTTTGGGTGGACAAGAACTTACGTTTGCACGGGCTTTTACAAGCATTTTCTCGAACTAACCGCATTCTTAATTCTGTCAAAACCTTTGGGAATATCGTTTGCTTCCGTAATCTCGAAAAGGCGACTAACGAAAGTATCGCATTGTTTGGAGACAAAGAAGCAGGAGGTATTGTTCTACTTAAAACATACGCCGAATATTACAATGGATATAAAAAAGGCGAAAAAGATGTACCGGGTTACGCCGAATTGGTAGATGAGCTACAAGAGAAATATCCTGTTGGAGAGCAAATCATTGGCGAACAGAACCAAAAAGATTTTGTAAAGCTGTACAGCGCTATATTGAAAGTAAAGAATATCCTTTCTACTTTTGATGAGTTCGCCGGCAATGAAATCTTAACAGAAAGGGATGTACAAGACTATCACAGTATGTATATCAATTTGTACAATGAGTTCAGAGGCAAAAATAAAGGCGATAGTGAAAATGTAAATGATGATATTGTTTTCGAGATGGAACTGATAAAACAAGTTGAAATCAATATCGATTATATTTTAGCACTAATCAAAAAGTATCACGAAGGTCATTTGCAAGACAAAGAGATTGTGGTGAGTATCAACAAGGCAATCGATTCAAGTGTGGAGCTTCGCAACAAAAAAGACCTTATCGAACATTTTATTGATTCGCTAACACCTTCCTCCAATGTAGATGATGATTGGCATTCATTTGTTAATGCCAAGAAGATCGAAGAATTAGATGGGATTATCCGCGAAGAAACCTTAGATAAAGAGGAAACTTATAAGTTTGTGAACAATGCTTTCCGAGATGGTTATATCCCAACAACAGGCACTGCTCTTACAAAAGTTCTGCCTCCTGTTTCAAGATTTACTCCAACAGGCGACCGAACTACGAAAAGAGAAACAGTCCTTGAAAAATTGAAAACATTCTTCAATAAATTTTGGGACATATCAGGAGGTAAGTTTGAAAATTAAATTCAGTTGATTCGTGTGACTTACCAACTGAAAAAAGTTATTCTATTTTACATAGGGACAGTTTATCCCCAGCAATAACTAAAATTAAAATGTTATGAGCTTAGACATATATTTTTTCAAGAAAGGCTTTGACATACAAAAAAGCAGAACTGATATAGATGCTACATATACGAAGTTGCACGCCATTAAAGAAGAATTGGAGCAACTCGAAGATAGTTATGAGAATGCAAAGCTTTCCTCTCTCAACATTACCCATAACTTGAATAAAATGGCGCAGGCGGTTGGTTTATATGAAGTTTTATGGAGTCCTGAGGAAATCGGAATTACGTCAGCTTCTCAGATGATCCCTTCACTCGAAAAAGGGATCAAAGAATTGGAAGCAAATCCGGATAAATACAAAGTTTTTAATCCTCCCAACGGATTTGGCAATTATGAGGATTTTATCGACTTTTGTAAATCGGTGTTGCAAAAATGTCGGAAATATCCTGATGCGGTTATTGAAGCAAGTGTATAACCAAACCTATTGTATTGATGAACTAAACGGATGTAACCAGAGAAACGAAGTGGGTAGTGGCACTACCCAGTTGAAGGATGTTCATTATCTTTGCATGTTCATTGACAATGAACAGAAGATTGAAATGAACAAGCCGCACAGAAACGAGAGATATGGAGATGAAATTATGGTATTTATCTGTATCCTATTTGTATCATAAAATCGCAAATATCTGATTTACAATATAGGTTATTTTCGAAGAGGTGAAGTAATCTATAGAGTTTATTATTAAATACTATTAAACCGCAGCAAACAAAT
>ENA-UOOI01003632-UOOI01003632.1-fermentation-metagenome-genome-assembly--contig:-NODE-3632-length-11301-cov-3.768273_pt1 | contig 11301 bp, 6 predicted proteins | sample MGYA00245779_ERZ724027 | MGnify/ENA primary metagenome ERZ724027 (study PRJEB28704, sample SAMN03018318) | fermentation metagenome | biome: anthropogenic terrestrial biome; feature: soil; material... | reverse complement strand
GGGGGGGGGGGTAAAACGCTCTTTACCAGATTTTTAACTGAAGCCACACGGTTAATCTCTTTTTTCGACTTCACGTCTTTTAAACACTTTCATTCCCGATATATAAATAGCGTATTACATCTTCTTTCTTTCGCGGGACACCGTGAAGAGAGAAAGTGTAAACTTGTGCTGTTCTTATACCTATACATCTGCACGATCTTACCAAAGCAGGAAAATTCAGGCTTCTCAGACTTTGCTAATAAAACCGAATTTACCATTACGGAATACATTCATAACCTATTTAAAACATATATGATGCTTACAATCCATTTCCTCCGATTAACAATGATTATTTCATCTGTTCCGGAATATAAAACACACCTCCATCCAACATCTTTTTTTTAAAAGGGGTAAAATCATATATATCCGTAAGGATTAAAATATTCCGCGGATGATAAATCGGATGGAGTCAAAGAGAAAATAACATTTCCGAGAAGATATATCATAATTTGGAAGAGGAAAGAAAACGGTCAAACGATCGGATCATGACAATAAAGGACAGATACAACAATATCTGTTAAGAACTTAAATGTTTTTAAATTATTAATCTGAAAAATTCAAGAAATGAAATGAAAAAACAAATTTCAAATTTAATGAAAGGAATGTTAGTAACCTTTTCCGCATGTGTTTTTCTCCTGTTATCCTGTGGAGAAAATGACGATATCAAAAAAGGTACTGAGTATGATCCCGGTAAGCCGGTGGAAGTAAGTACATTCTATCCCGACTCGGGAAGGTATTTGGAACAAGTGATGCTGGAAGGAAGCAACTTCGGCAACGACCCGGAGCAAATAAGGGTTTGGTTCAATAACAAAAAAGCGGCTGTAATAGGTTCCACCGGTACCCGTATGTATGCGCTCGCTCCCAGGTTGCCGGGTGATACCTGTGTCATTTCGGTGGCAATTGGCAATGATTCCGTAGCGTATGATAAAACATTTCGATATTTTTCGTCGGTTACCGTGAACACCATTGCGGGAAACGGCAACCAGGATGATTATCAGGATGGAGATCTTACTCAATCCATCTTGCAGCCACGATATATTTGCGTGGATAATGAAGACAATATTTTCATCTGCACCAGAGGACCTTACGAATTTGGTGGAACGAATGGACAGATGCATATTGTCAGGATTGATGAAGAAAACAATGAACTGATTACCATTGCCAGAGATGTTACGGCAAATATTCCAGCCGTGGATTTAGAAACGGGAGTCATCTCAATCATGACCGAAACTACGGTTGGATCGTTTCTGACTCTTGACCCCAAAGAATTATGGGCTCCCAGATTCCGTGAAATGAAATGGCCTCCCGATGGTGACAGACCTGGAGAAGGTTATAAGCATTGCGTGGTCGTGAACCCCAGTGATGGTTTTATTTATACACGTTATTACCATGGTCATATCGTAAAGATTAATCCCCGAACATACGAAGTAGAAACCATTTTCAAAACGCAACAGGGAGACAGTTATGGATTGACATTCACCCCACTTGAGCCCAACATCCTATATATATCATTTCGCGATAACGCTGGTGTCAATGCAAATAGCATCTGCAGCATTGATGTTACCGATCCTGAAAACACATTTCAAAAACTCTCAGGCTCCACCAGTGGAGGACACCGCGATGGGGCGCTGGAAGTGGCTCAATTCCGCAATCCCCGTCAGATATACAGTGATGCCGATGGAAATATCTATGTAGCAGATTGCAGCAATCATTGTATCCGCAGAATTACACCGGATAAGATGGTGGAAACCGTGTTGGGAATGCCCGGTACTCCTGGCTGGAAAGACGGAGGAAAAGAGGAAGCCTTGTTCAATTTACCCATGGGTCTGGGTATAAGTAAAGACGGTTCAATCTATGTGGCAGATAACGGCAATGCCCGGGTGAGAAAGCTTTCCATTAATTGACATTTTGTTTTAAAGATCTTTTCTGAATAATCAGGCTATTGTTCCGCATAAAACAGGATTAAAAGACAATGATAATCTATAGCTTCATCCTTTTTTCCCCTGTTGAAGAATGAGGATAGTCCTTCAGAATCATTTCCTTAAGATAAGAATAAATAATACAGATAATAACAATATAATTTAAACTAGATGAAACGCATAGCATGTATAGGATGGATACTTTTATCGGTTTGCCTTCTTCTTCCGGCACAACAAAGTACCTTCGTCATGGAAGGAACTGTCTATGACGAAACAAAAACACCTTTGCCAGGTGTTACGGTGTACCTGAGAGATAAGATCAGTGTCGGAACAACCACCAATATAGATGGTAAATTCAGCATCCGGGCCTCTCGGGGTGATATGATTGTTTTTACATTCATAGGGTATGAGAGAATTGAGTATTTGGTTACAGAAGAGAAAAAAGATCTGGAAATCATTTTTACCGAATCTGCCCAGGAATTGGATGAAGTGGTAGTCACCGGATTAGGTAGTCAACGAAAGATATCAACAGTGGCGGCTGTGAGCAGTGTAGATGTGGGTGAATTGCAAACACCGGCGGCATCCATTGCCAATTTGCTGGGAGGACGCGTAGCCGGTGTGATCTCTATGCAAACCAGTGGAGAGCCGGGAAAAAATATTTCCGAATTTTGGGTACGAGGTATCGGCACTTTCGGGGCCAATGCAAGCGCCCTGGTATTGATAGACGGATTGGAAGGAAATATCAACTCCATCGATCCTGCCGATATTGAAAGTTTCTCCGTGTTGAAAGATGCCTCGGCCACCGCGGTGTATGGCGTACGCGGGGCGAACGGGGTGGTACTGGTGACCACCAAAAGAGGACAAGTCGATAAATTGACCATTACGGGACGCGCCAATTTTTCCGTTTCCCGGTTGAACAGAGTTCCTGAATACCTGCGTGCGTACGATTACGCCAGATTAGCCAATGAAGCCAGGGTGGTGCGAGGCGATTCGCCTATCTATTCCGATGTGGAATTAGATATCATCAACGACGGTTCCGATCCCGATCTCTATCCCGACGTGAGCTGGCAAGACCAGGTGCTCCGCAACCACTCTCTTACACAATCGTACTACGTAAGTGCACGCGGAGGTGCGCAGGTAGCAAGGTACTTCCTCAGTTTGGGCGCAAGCAATGAAACAGCCGCTTACAACTACGATAAGAACAGCGTATATGCGGCGAATACCGGATACAATACCTATAACTACAGAGCAAATATCGACCTGGAATTATCCCCCGCCACCACCCTTTATTTCGGTACGGACGGCTTCCTTTCTATCCAGAACAACCCGGGCGTTGCCAGTACCGATTATATCTGGTACGCGCAGTCGAACCTCAATCCATTACTGCTTCCCGTAATATATTCTAACGGCCAGTTGCCCGCGTCGGCAAGCAGCGAATCGTTGAGATCGCCCCTGGTAATGATCAACCACATGGGGCGTCGCAGCGATCAGCAATACCGGGGGAAATTCACATTGGCGCTCGACCAGAATCTCTCCATGATCCTGGACGGCTTGAAATTAAAGGTGCAGGGGGCATATGACCTGTACAGTAATTTTTCAGAAGGAAGATACATACAACCCGCTCTCTATCATGCGGTAGGGCGCGACCAGCAAGGAAAACTTATCACTATTGAAAGGGTGAAGGAAGGAGGAATCTGGTATACACGAGGAACGGATCAATTCCGAAAATACCACTTCGAGAGTACACTTAACTACGACAAGGTATTCGGCGAAGATCATCGTGCTTCAGGATTGCTTTACTATTATCTCAGCGATCAGAAGTGGGCAAACGAAGGGACTAATAATCTCAGCGCGATTCCCCTTCGCTATCAGGGAGTATCCAGTCGTTTCACCTACGGATTCAGGGACACCTATATGGTGGACTTCAACTTTGGGTATACCGGTTCGGAAAACTTCCAACCCGGCAGGCAGTATGGATTCTTTCCCTCTATCGCTTTGGGATGGGTACCTTCCAATTATGAGTTTATGAAAGATCGTTTACCATGGATCAGCTTTCTGAAATTCAGAGGTTCGTACGGAACGGTAGGTAACGACCGTATCAGTTCACGCAGATTCCCTTATCTCACCATGGTAAACAGAGGCTCTACCGGCCCTTGGGGTTCGGCTTCCGTTGAAAGCATCACTGAATCGACTATCGGCGCCGATAACCTGCAATGGGAAAAAGCCCTGAAAGCCAATATCGGTATCGAAGGTAATTTATTTGACGACAAGGTTCAACTCGTTTTTGATGTCTTTAACGACCAACGTGACGGTATTTTTATGGAACGCGTACAGATACCGGATTATGCGGGTTTGGTTACAATGCCTTTCGGTAATGTGGGGAAAATGAAAAGTCACGGTGCGGATGGTAATGCCAGCTTTACTCATAATCTGAGCAAAGATATGTCATTTACCTTGAGAGGGAACTTCACCTACTCCAAGAACAATGTTCAGAACTGGGAAGAAGCGAATCCCAAATATCCTTATCAGGAAGCATCCGATTATCCGTTAGGCACCATACGCGGATATCAGTCAATCGGCCTTTTTAAAGATTGGGATGATGTAAGGAACAGTCCGGCACAATTTGGGACGGTAATGCCCGGCGATATCAAATACCGTGATGTGAACGGTGACGGGGTAATAAACTCCGACGACCGGGTCCCTCTCTCTTACAGTACTTATCCTTTATTGATGTATGGATTCGGCGGTGAATTCAGGTATAAGAATCTGACGGTGGGTATCCTTTTTAAAGGAACCGGCAAGACCGATTTTTTCCACGTAGGATACAACGGAAACGGCACCGGATATGTGCCCTTCTATAACGGGATCAACGGGAACGTATTGACGATCGCCAAAGATCCCTCCAACCGGTGGATCCCGGCGGATTATGCAGCGGCAAACGGAATTGATCCGTCGTTAGCGGAAAACCCTAACGCCCGTTATCCGAGATTGACATACGGCTACAATGAAAACAACTCGCAATTGTCGGATTTCTGGAAAGGGGACGCACGTTACCTACGGTTACAGGAAGTAACGGTCAACTACAACCTGAAAAATTCGTTCCTGCAAAAATTAAGAGTTCAATCCATCGACTTCCAGTTGGTAGGTAACAACTTGTTTTTATGGGATAAAGTAAAGTTGTTCGATCCTGAACAGGCTCACCGGAACGGCGAAGTTTATCCGATTCCCACCACATATACTTTACAAATGTATATCAACTTGTAAATAAAAAACAGACTATGAATTCATTTAATACAGAGATATTCAGGCAGGCAAACGCCCGCAAGGAAAGCAGCTTGCAGAAGACCAATCACGGTTATTCCGACTTCCTGTTGAAAAAACGTATCAAGCGGGTAATCCTTTTTCCCGTAGCGGCACTTCTTCTACTCATAATATTCTTTTCCTCTTGTAAGGATCTGCTCAGTGTAGACAATTATTTCAGTGATGAATTGAAGTTGGATTCTGTTTTCGCGCAAACACGTTATGTGGAAGCCTATATGTGGGGCGCGGCCGGATTATTCCCCGACGAGGGGAATTTATTACAGAACCAGCATACCCCCGGGCCGCTGGCCACCGACGAAGCGTTTACCAGCTTCCTTACCTTACATAACTATAACGGCATGCGCTTTGTGTTAGGCGAGGTAACGGCAAGCAATATGCATTCATTTGGAAGTACATGGCGTAGCATGTATCAGATTATCCGTAAATGCAACACCATTCTGGCGCGTATTGACGAGGCCGCCGACATGACTACCCGGGAGCGGTTCAATATTATAGGATACACCCGCTTTATGAGAGGATATGCTTACTATAACCTTCTTATGGATTTTGGACCGCCCATCATTCTAGGAGATGAAATCATCGAATCCAACGCCTCGCTTCCGGAATATGACCGCGATCGAAGCACATACGACGAGGCGGTAGAATATATTTGCAACGAACTCGAAGCCGCTGCCGAACTTCTACCGATGACAGTACCGTTGATGGAGTTCGGACGTCCTACCAAAGGAGCGGCCTACGGATTGATTGCCCGGCTGCGCTTGATCCATGCCAGTCCGTTGTATAATGGTGGAGACGTGGCACGGTCGTTCTTCGGCAACTGGAAACGCTCAACCGACGGCGCCCAGTATGTATCGCAAACCTACGATGAGAAGCGTTGGGCATTGGCCGCCGCGGCCGCAAAACGCGTGATGGATCTACAATTATCAGGCGCTCCTATGTACAGACTATTTACCGTTCAGTCGGACTCGGAAACCCCTCCGCTGCCCGAAGGGGTTACCTCCGATCCCGATTACTATAAAGAGTGGCCGGCCGGGGCAAACGGAATTGATCCTTACAGATCCTATTCCGAAATGTTCAACGGCGAAGCAGTGATACCGGTGAATCCCGAATACGTCTGGGGCCGAAAAAGTGGCGCCATAACGGCAAATACCCAGATGGTCTTTCCGCAAAGGTTAGACGGATGGAACGGGATGTGTGTTACCCAGAAAGTGGTGGATGCCTATTCTATGGTAGACGGTCGTTCCATCAATAATTCCAGCGAAACGTATCCGTACAGTGAGACAGGCTTTTCCACCGACGTGAAAACATTTTCAGGATATCGCTTGAATGCCGGCGTACACAATATGTATGTGAATCGAGAAGCGCGCTTCTACTCTTCCGTAGGTTTTAGCGAATGTTTCTGGCCCATGTCGTCTTCCACCTCATCGGGCTATTATAACCAGACCATTTCCTACTATTATAATTCTCCGAATGGGAAAGGTGGTGTGAGCTCACCCCAGGATTACCCCATTACCGGATATGTGATCAAAAAGTTCGTCCACCCCTCGGATGCCTGGGGTGGGACCAATGCAAGAAGGATGGACAAAGGCTTCCCCATCATCCGTTACGCGGAGATACTCCTTTCTTACGCCGAAGCGTTGAATAACCTGACTAGCAGCCACACCATCGAGATAGACGGACAATCGCAGGTATTTACCCGCGACATGAATGAGATCAAAAATGCTTTCAATCAGGTACGTTATCGTGCCGGACTGCCAGGGTTAACAGGAACAGAGGACGCTGCTGCAATACAGCAGGCGATCGAGAAAGAGCGGTTTATAGAGTTCCTTTTTGAAAATCGTCGTTACTATGATGTAAGAAGATGGGGTATTTATGAAGAAGTGGAAAGCGTGCCTATAAGAGGAATGAACGTGGAAGGAACGAAAGAGGTCTTTTATACACGGGTAATCCCCAACACGGCCCGCATTGGTTCACGAATCGTGAATAAACGATTGAACTGGTTGCCGATACCTCTTAAAGAAATAAGGTTATTGCCTTCATTAGATCAGAATCCCGGTTGGGAAGATTAAATAATAAATTTATAGTTATGAAACAAGTATATAGGATTAATAAAAACCGAAGAAAGGGATTGGAAATTGTGTTACCGGTGTTCCTTCTTTTTATCACCGCCACTTGTGACAGGGATGAAGTGTTTGAACGCGAACAATACAAGAATGTATTTGCCCTGATCAGTGAAAGCGACAACGTGTCACGGAAATTTCACAAACTCGGTGAAGAATCGGTAGGCTACGTGGCGGCTTCTCTCGGCGGAACCAATCCGACCACCAAAGATATTATAGTAGACCTGGTAGAGGATCAATCATTATTGGATGATTTTAATAAAACTAACTACGACACGGATATATCGAAATACGGGAAACCTCTTCCGGAGAGTAAATACGATATAGACACATACCGGTTCACTATTCCGACAGGAGAGATAAGCGGCAGGCTTCCCATCCGGATAAGGCCCGACGGCCTTTCACCCGATACGGCTTATTTTATTTCTTTGCGGGTAGATTCCCATTCAGCGTATGAGGTGAATCCTGAAAAAAGTTTTGTTTTATACCGGATAAGGACTAAAAATTATTGGGCGCAGGCAGACGGTAACACCAACTATTCCATGAGAGCAAAACTTCGGGTGCAGGGATCGACCAGCGAACTGGAAATGCCCGGAACAAAGGTGATGCATCCGATCACCGAAAACAAAGTCAGGATAATGGCGGGCAATGAAACATACGAATCCGATGTGAACGTATTCAACCGGTTTGCCATCGTGTTGGAGATTGATGAAGACCACAAGGTAACCATTTCCCCGTATAACAATGTGGAGGTTACTCAGGTGGACGGAGACCCGGACTTTCCCAACATTTTCAAAATAGAAGACGACGGTTTCAAGACCTATAAAACGTTCCTGCTCAGGTATGATTACAAAAGCGGAAATACGGTTTATGAAATGAAAGAAGAATTAAGGCTCGAATTCAATGAAGATGAAGATGAGAATGAATAGCTTTTTGCAGATATCGGAGACAGTAACCAATTAATTTATTTGGAATAATGAAAACAAAATTCTTAAAATATAGCTTATGCTTCCTGTTGATCAGTTATGGGGCAGGATGTGATGATTACAAGCAAAAGGTGATTGAAGAAAATATTTATGTGAACCATGCGGAGTTGTCGCTGTTTATGGGAGAAACCATTCAGCTAACGGCAAGTCCTACGGACGGAACATACCAATATTCTTGGTCGAGCGAAGATCCCACGGTGGCTACCGTATCTTCCAACGGTTTAGTGGAAGTGGTCGGCGAAGGGTTTACCAATATCGTGGTACGCGGCGGCGAGCTATCTACAAAAGTGCCTCTTACAGCCGTAATCAGGATACCTTTGGAAAATGTGGTCGTAAGTGAGCCCCTCCTTGAACTGCTTCCGGGGAATAAAAAAACCGTACTCATCAGTTTTATTCCGGAAAATGCCAATGACATTCCGGCATATTCCTGGAGTTCGGAAAACCCTGATGTAGCCACCGTTAGCGAAGGAGGTGAAATAACGGCCATTGATGAAGGTGTGACCAATATCGTCTATCGTATCGGCGAGATCGAGAAGAAAATTGTAGTGGACATAGCCTATACCCGTCCGTTCAATGGACCCCACATTCTTTCCGCGGCAACGCCTTATGAACTTCCGGCGGCCAACTTTGACCTTGGCGGCGAAGGGTCCGCTTTCCACGACAGCGATGCCACAGATTCTTCAGGACAAAACGGTAATTACCGTGTAAGCAACGGAGACAACAACAGCACCGCGGTTGACATAGAAGGCTTTGGGCTCAATGTCGGATGGACGAGTCCCGGAGAATGGTTGCTCTATACGGTAGAGGTCCTGGATGAAGGGGATTATTTAGTTGAGGCACAAGTGGCGGTACCCGGAACAGGTAGCTTCCACATTGAAGTGGATGGAGTAAACGTGACCGGCACCATCGGTGTACCTGATACCGGCGGATGGGGCAGCTTTACGTGGGTTTCCACACCGGAAGACAAGTTAACTCTCAACCTACCTGAAGGAAGGCACAAAATCAAATATTACTTTGAGGGAGGGCACAACTTCAGGTCGTTGAAGTTTACAAAAAAATAATAGAGAATCCTTTTTTCTCTTCATAGTAACAAATCGCTAAACGAAATAAAGCAGAGTGACCTTTAATTGTTCACTCTGCTTTATTTTTAGATAGCTGATATATAATATCAAAATTCTTAGTTTTATATCATTATGGCAGGGTCTTGGAATAGAAAAAATATTTATTTTTGTAAAATTGAATTGCAAGGCCGGAAAAATCAGTGGCAGAGTTTTTTGTTGTATCTGAAGAGAAAATGATTCATGCCCAAAAACACAATAAACAATATGTAACTATGACAATTTATCGGAATCTGCTTATCGTCGTATTTTTGGGGTTTTGCCTTATGGCAAACGGACAGCAATCCGTTTCGCAACAAACAGAAGAGATCTTACTCTACCCGAAGGTAGAGGAGATCATCGAGGAAGAGCATATCCATGACCCAGCAGGCAACCTGATCGTCGCCAAAGTGACTAACCCGTCCCTGACCGTGTTTATACCGACTGACGGAAACAAAAGCAAAGCAGCCGTAATTATCTGTCCGGGCGGCGGATATTCTAACCTCCATATCCAACGGGAAGGATTCAGGGTTGCAGAAGCTTTCAATCGCCAGGGGATTGCCGCGTTTGTTCTTAAATACCGTTTGCCGGATACCGAAATAATAGTAAAGGACATATCGTTCGTGCCGTTGAAAGATGCCCAACGTGCCATTCAGTTAACGAGGGAAAATGCGGAACAATGGGGCATCGATCCCCATAAGATCGGCATTATGGGATTTTCCGCCGGAGGACATCTGGCTTCAACAGCCGGTGTCCACTACGATTCCGTGTTCATCGAAAACAGCCGGGGTACGAGTCTCAGGCCCGATTTCATGATACTGGTATATCCGGTGATCAGTTTCGATGACCAAGTGGGACATATCGGCTCAAAGAAACGCCTACTGGGAGATCATCCGGATGAGGATCTCGTAAAATTCTTCTCTAACGAATTACAAGTGAATAATAATACGCCTAAAAGCATTCTCCTCCATGCCGATGACGACACACTCGTTCCCGTGGAAAACAGTTCCCTCTTTTATAGTAAACTGCACGACCACGGCGTACCGGCCGAACTGCATATTTATTCCAAAGGGAATCATGGATTTGGAAGTACTCCATCCTTTGAAGAGTGGTTCAATCAATGTATTTACTGGATGAAAGCTGAACAACTTCATCCTTTAAACAAATAGAAGATGAAACATATAGTAATTGTCCTGTTATTTCTATTTGCTCAATTCATTTGCGCTCAAACAACCGTTGAAGAAAAAGTACACGACAGGTTGACCCCTGCAACTTTAGCGAAGATAAACCGGTATGCGGGAGAAAAATTCAACGCCTCTTACGAAAACCGGATCCTTGCCCAGGATATTGAAAGGTTGGTGGAGCCCTTTACCCTCAGAGACGAGCACCATTGCTGGCAAGGGGAATTCTGGGGAAAGTGGTTCACTTCGGCCGTGCTGGCGTACCAATACCGCCCTACCCCGATTCTCGCCGAGAAGTTGAAAGAAGCTGTGTATGCATTAATAAAAACACAGACTCCGGATGGATATATCGGCAACTACGCTCCCGAAAGCCGGTTGAAAGCGTGGGATATCTGGGGAAGAAAATACTGTATGCTCGGGCTGATCGCCTATTATGATATTACGAAAGACCGCGTAGCATTGGATGCGGCGGCAAAACAAGCCGACTTCCTGATGAAGGAACTGGCAGAGAAAAACGCGAAAATCGTGAAGATGGGTAACCATCGCGGTATGGCCGCCTCTTCCGTGTTGGAACCGATATGTCAATTATATGTCCGCACCGGAGACAAAAAATACCTGGATTTCGCGGAAGAGATCGT
>ENA-UOOI01003631-UOOI01003631.1-fermentation-metagenome-genome-assembly--contig:-NODE-3631-length-11302-cov-8.716013_pt1 | contig 11302 bp, 16 predicted proteins | sample MGYA00245779_ERZ724027 | MGnify/ENA primary metagenome ERZ724027 (study PRJEB28704, sample SAMN03018318) | fermentation metagenome | biome: anthropogenic terrestrial biome; feature: soil; material... | reverse complement strand
TGCCCTGGGAAGGTTCCAGTATCCTGTTGATGCATTTTATCAGCGTGGTCTTCCCGGACCCGTTGGGACCTATATTTCATGTAGTTATTGTTGTTCATTTTTAACATATTTTGAATTCGCTATCAGAACTCCTACTATAATTGGTATTAATGGTATTATCATCACATACAACGATGAAGTGATGATTCCTATATCTTGCAACCATAGCATTAACTCAAACAATACTGCAAAGGAAATTATCATTATACCTGCAATACGCAGAAGTCTCTTCTCATCGAACTTTTTCTTTTGCTCAGATGTAGCCGTATTATAACCTGCAAGAAGGCTTCCACCACGACCAAAGAGCATCAATATCCCAAATATTACAATCGGAACAACAAATATCAAACTGAGCATCCAAGCTTCTGCCACAATATTAATATCGAGTTGCGAAATACATAATTTACTTAAAAAAATAGATTCCAAAATATCGAGGCTGTACCTCCAGTCACCATTATTATTCCCATGACTCGAACAACCATGACAGTTTTCTTTACTCCCCATGATTTGTTAGTTTCAGGGGTACCGAATGGAAAAATAATCAAAGTGAGCCCCATTACCAAGAACATTGCACCAAAAAAGGCAGCTAGGTAATCATTAAAAACAATACCCGGTATCAAAAAGAGCATTGAGGCGAATAGTAACAACAGAAACAGAACAGAATATTTTTCTGCGCTTTTTTCAAGTATCATTACTTTATTTTCACACTCTCCACTGCAATATTCTCCCTGACAATCCTTATTGCAATAGATACATTTCATCGTTGCTTTCACCTGCTTGTTTTACTTTGTATGGATTCAGCTATGAGCACAATCATGTCAATCATGTTTTAACAAATTTACTGTTCATAAGAGGGATCCCTGTAACCAACGGTAGGAATGGCAAACCAATTAACATCCATACACTATCAACATGACCAAAATCGAAAAGATATGCTGCAATTGTGAGTAAGACTCTGACAGAAGTTATTGTGATCCTGCAACTCGCAATAATTTCTTCTCATCGTATGCGCCCCTCTGTTTCTGATTCGCGGTATTATGTCCTGCAAGGAATTCTTTTCCGTATCCTAAGATCATGAGCATCCCTGCGAACAACATAGGTACCGCACCAAATACTAATGTTAATCAGAAGATAAACGACGTGCGATCTTTTCCTTTATTTTTTTCTCCCCCTTGTATAAAGATATCCATAACCGACAATGGAAGTGATTATACATCCAATAATAAGGATGATCATCGTTTCAAATAAATATTCAGTCAAAGTGCTCAAAGAAAAAATAAACATGAAGAATGCACATGAAAAAAGCATCAACCCGGAAGTTTTTGCGATAACTCCGTCTCTAAATTTATTTGGATCGTCTATGAGAGTTAGATGCTCGAGCCATTTACCTCTCCAAAATTGAACTCCAATAAATGCTATCAGTAACGTAAACAAGAGCAATACCACAAATAGAAAATTCACGATGCATCACCTTTTTTTAAGTATTTTTCTTTGGTGGCCTCTACTACCACCACAACTATCACCAGTATGACCACTAAGGTGAATATCTGTCTTTACGTTTTTCGTAAATATAAACTTATATTTCGTATTACCACTTAAGTTAGAATTGCAAAAAGTGAGTTGTAATAATATGCAGGTGACATAGTAGTTACAATAGTGCATCACCGCGTATCCCTCGATGAACGATACGATTAAATGAGTATATTTAAACAAAATTAAGGGGCCTCCGAAAGTGAGGTTTTCACTTCAAAATAATCATAACTTCTTTGGGTATCGATAGATCCTCGATACTTCCATTGATTTTCGATTTATAATTTTTACAATAATCATCGGGCAACACACTGTAAAAAATCTCCATGATCTTCTGAGGATTATTGAGCTTCAAAATTATCTTATTGTGACATATTTGATTTCTAAGATCGTTTAGAACGAACATTCTTTTAATGTCATCGACATCCCTGAAATAATCTTCCAAGACATTACGATCCAGTTTCACAAGCTGTCGCATTATCTGTAAAAGACAATCACCTTGAAGTTTGTTATATTTTTCAAGACCGCCCTGGGAATTATTGACGATTATCGCACGAATATATTCTTCAAAAAAGGACAGGTATTTGAAATTCTTAAACAATAAACGTTTATCATATCTGTATAAGTCATTGAGCGTCTCCCACTCAATATCTATTCCCTTTTCATCCAGAATGTTTGCGAATTGATTGTATTTCTCTTCGCCCTTTACTCGCAACCATTTTTCAGCAAGGACTTCATTCTCTGAGTAATCAATTATTCTTTCTCTTATTTGCATATTCCATTACCTTTACAACAAATACTTCAGACGAAGTTATTTTTGTTTTATTATTGTCGTTCTTTCTCTTTTCTTCACACTTAGCAGGAATTATTACCTCATCGATCAACTTCTGTCTTTCTTCATTAGGAATTTCATTGAACAACTTAGACGCTATGTGGGGATCTGGCATTTCATTCCAAGTGAATTGATTATAATGTGGTTTCTCTTTATCGTTATTCCTTCGAATGATCATCTTCTTATCTGTAGTACCATCGATTATTGCAAAGTCGATATGGAACTTTTCTTTACCATTTTCTTTCAACTTTGTGACTGTGATCGCTGTAGATGAACTCTTGATCTTTTCATCTTTTTCTAACTGCTTTTCAATTGCACCATAAAAGAAATTTTTGATCTCTGTTGGAGTTTCAAATTTCCCTACATCTGACAATATCTTTGAACCTTTAGTCAATATAACATTGTAATCCAGATCATAAGCGCCCTCATCTCCAAGAATCGTACCTGTTGCACCGGATCCAACTTTTTCAAAACTAAATTTGTACTTCTTGTTTACTTCTTCTAGAATTCTATAATGAATTGATTTCGCTCTTGCAGACGCTTCTTTACTTTTTTCTCTGCTGATCCTTTTGCATTTGGCATCCATACAAAATGAAACGAGTTTCAAATTAAAGATAATATTGTTTTTCCATTCTTTGTCACTCTTGGTTTGTTTTTCTTACCCTTCCGGCCTCCCTGGTCTCAAAACTAGTCACGCATATCGGCTTTTCCGCTTCGCTTCTCTTTTTTTATTTTTTACGAGCTTGCGCTCTGTTTTCTGTTCATCGATAAAATCTCGTATTGCGTGACGTCGGACAGCGACCTTGGGGTTTGCCACAGGGTTGAAAAACTATGGTAGTGACAAAGAACTACGGAAAAACAGAGAAGCAGTTTAGAGAAACTTGTTACAGGATGGAGGCGACGTCTCCATATTGACCTCTGATATCAGATACACGTACGTCAGAGACGAGGATATCGAAACACTCCATCAATAAGGATGGGGTGATGAAGAGATCTATAGGTGGTGAGGGAGGAAGAGAGAGCTGATGATATCACAAGATTGGCAGCTTGGATACGTGAGGCGGGAGAGATCGACCATAGTCTCGTGATAGAGGATGATCCTTACCTCGCATGTGTCTTGGATGAGAACAACAATTATCCTGAAACTACGGAGGTGTTCTGATGGGAGACAGAATCTGCATCACATTGAAGGACAAGAACGAATACTCTGCAACGTTGTATTGTCATTGGGCCGGATTGAGAGCCTTGAAGGCATTACATGAGGCCCTTGAGGGATCTAGATGTGATAAAGAAAACATCCTCTGCAATCTTGTGATCAAAGTGATGTGTGGGGAATGCAGTGATGCTTCCTTCTATCTCTATGACAGTCGGAAAGACAGCACAATGGCCAATCATGACAACTGGTCATGGGTGTTTGATATCAATGAGAATACCTGGACAACGACAGATCCAGATTTTGAAGGAAAGATTCTAACAAAAGATGAGGTTGATAATTATGTTAGAGGAAAAAGGCCTTGTCTGTATAAGGAGTGTCCCTGCGATAAGTATGGTATCACTCCATATTGCAACAAGGCATTGTGGGATGACATCAACATGAAGAAGGAGGCGGAAGAATGAGTTCTGTAGCCTCCAGGATAACCATCACAGATACGATACTACTATATTTTGATAGATACTCGAGCAAAGCACCGAACGTGTATGATGTGCCGTTCGGTACTACACAAGACGGTATGGCCTCGATTGTCGGGATATCAAGGGCCCATGCTTCGCTTGAGTTGAAGAAGCTTATTGAAAATGGACAAGTGGATTTCATTCATGCCCATACTCCAAAATCTCCAACTAAACGGAAAACATATTTCCTTGAATCTTCCGGATTGGTACTTGTTCCTCAGATAAGAGAACGTCTTAAGAAGGACAACATACCAGAGGGATCGTTGTTCTTGGATGAATTTGCATCCAAGGAGTTACGAAGAGATCCTTGGAAAGTAAAAGCAAAGATCGAGATAGAGAAGGCAGCAGAATATCTTGAACAGGGACAGAACAGTTTGGCGATACTGCATCTTTCCACTGCGGTGAGGGAGCTTGCTCTTGCGAAGGAGGGATTGAGATGAGTCTTTCGATCTTGGGATGGTGGTTTCCACAGAAGGAATCAAAGAGAAGATGAATTCCGATGTTCTTTTCAGAGTCGGAGTACAACAGGCTATTGATAATCATACTAATGGTGATTAGGGAGATCTTTCCGATGATGACAGAAAAATAAATGACAATGCTCTGAAGCATGATGAACAGATACTTTCATCATACAACCTGGGAAAGGAGAGGATATACTTCATCACGGAGTGGAACAGAAGCGTGACGACAATATTGTTGCCGGACGAATACTAAAACATTATCACTTTCTTTTTTTCAATTTTGGTCATTGATATATAAAGCCTAATAATTTCATTCACCCGCATTTTATCTCCCGCGAAGCATTAAAATGTCATGAGCATCCTAAATGTTAACATATAAACACATCAAATTGATTATAAAAATGGTCAAATAAAATCAATTGTAAAAAGTTTCAATGCGACCGTCAAAGGAATGCTTTCTGTACAAGAAAGCAATAAACATCGAACCTGCTGTCGAGCTCAGGTTGAAGAATACGGCGGATGCAAAAAACAAAGCATCACTTGTTATAGAATGGTTAGGCCCTAATTTATCCTCCGCAACCCCAACTGATAGGATTGGCATCGATAGTTTGGCTTATATTTCCTCACGGAACTCATGGGAATCTGCGAGGATATTTTCCTTTGGTTGTTTTACAATTCCATCTGGATGGACATGCATCACATGTTTTTTCATCAGGGGGTTCTTGTGCATCCCAATTCCGTGTTTTTCTGCACTCCCTGATCTTTGCAATAGTGTTTCCAAATTCGCATATTGATTCTTTACGAGATTCCTCATCAGAAATATTCTGGATTTCGTAAAGCATTTTATCCTTTTTCTGCTCGTTCTATGATTTTTTTGGGTCTAGATCACCAATACACACAACTACAGCTTTGGAGAGTTTCTCTTTGGTTCGATTTTCATACATATTGCAATATATTCTCATCTGCATTATTGCATCCTTACCTTCTTTTGAGATATTTCCATCTTTATCTGGAGCAAATATTGAAGATTCGTAAGATTTGTAATCCCATATTTCGATGTTATCCTGATCTCGTTTAAGAACATCGACTGTTCCGGTCATGGTATAATCTTTCATGTTAAGGTCAAGGCGACACTCGGTGTCAATGATGCTTGGATATAATTCCTTCCCAAAAATGTTGTTAAAAAGCCTAACCTTTACAAATGCAGATGCGCGCTCTGGACCTATTTTTGCCGATAGTTCCTCATAAGATAGATCGCCATCGTTTGGGCCGGTCATCGCACCGTTTTTAGGTCCCATTCTAAATGGCTTGACTCCCGTTTTGAATAAACCATCCTCAACAGCCCTGAAAAATGAATATACATCTTGATTCGACGGAATAATTTTAGTTTCATCATAATGCGCATGAGCCATATCAAGAGTCTGATGGACGACAGTCCCAAAATAAAGCTGAGTAGCGTTCGGTGGAGGGAAGTTCGATTCTCTCAATAGGTGATATTGTCTGCTGCATCTTCTGAATGAAAGTACATCGGCAGTCAGACTGAAAGATTCGGAATCTGTTGGCACAGAACGCCCTTTAACATCAAGTCCTTCAAATTTACGGCTCAGATCCATCATATCAAATCCTCTTCATTGAATATTCTGACGAAATCAGTGTGGGAAACTCCATTTCTGGTAAATCCCCATGCCTCTTCAGGTTTTATTTGTGAACTTTCCGCAACAATAAGTAGCATGTGTTGAGCTCTTGAGTAAGCTACATAAAATAACCTGATCGCGTCCTGCTCCTCTCGAATACGTGTTTGGGTAGGTGCTCCCCCTAACACTTCAAAGAACTCTTCGAGTTTGTATTCTGGCTTACCTTTTTTGGTACTAGACAGGATTGATATAACAATTGGAAATTCCAGTCCTTTGGCAGCGTGTATTGTTAGAATGGGGACATGCCCCGGAGGTACAATCAGTCCCTCTCTATCTTGTTCATCAAACCCTTCATTGCATATTATATCCAGAACCTGCTGATATAAACCGCGAACAAACCAAGTATCGACACGCTTTCTATCAATTTTATCTCTATGAAGCCTGTCTCTATCCGACTCACCAAAGGTGTCTGGAAGAGTCGCAAATGCATTTATGAGTGTCATAATATCGCGTATAGCAAAGGATTCTGGGGAGTCATTTTCAACATGTCTCATAAAATAATCATAGTTGAGTATGTTGTAACACATATCTCGTATTGTGGGTGAATCTTTGCTTAGTTTATGTTCATCGGTGATGTAATTAATCCTCATATCAATCCCATGGTCTGATTGCTCTATGGCAATCTTTGACATGTCAATGTAATTGCACAACTCCTTACACTCTGGCCGAGTGCACATATTGGCGACACGGGCTTTACATCTTTGAACATATTTTACGGTTTCATCATATCCGTAATTGATGAAATCCTTTGTATCTCTGCCACCTTCTAGCACCGTCATTATTATGCCCAAAAATTCTTCAATGATCGGATTCTCATGATGACTCTTAGATCTTGGATTATAAGTATTGATGTTAATATTTTTCAGTCCCTGTTCAACTTTATAAAGAACATTGCCCTTTTCAGAGTCCAACATCGTCGATTTCTGTAAAATACATATTTGATCACTAGTTGCAATGTCGTTCTTTACAAGAAATTCTATGACGTCTACAATTTTTTCTGCAATGTAATCTTTCGCATCGTTTTTTTTCACATCATTAGGCGGAATCAATTTGCTTACTGCCACCCACCCATTACCTGATCCTATCTCAGACCGAGCTATCAGAGGCATCTTATCGGGTGCTCTCGCACCCGGTACCATCATTGCATTTCTTGTTGATATCTGGTAATTAATCCAATCAACAATTTTGTTATGGGATCTGTAATTACTTCTAAGCTGAACTTTAGTGACAGAGATTCCCGGCAAATGCTCAGATACCCTTTGATCAAACATTGTCATCGCTTCAACAAATCCGCCTCTGAATCTATACAAAGCCTGATCATCATCGCCAACGATACAGATTTTGCCATCCAGATACTTGCACATTTCGAAATAGATCATTTCTTGTATGGGGTTCGTATCCTGATATTCATCAACAAGTAGACATTTTATACCGGGGTTAAGTGGATTTCCTTTATCTCCTACAATGAATTTTTTACCTGCGACAGTCTCTAAAAAATCAAGAAAATATCTTTGGATCAGAGTCTGATCGCAGAGGTGATATTTTTCTAGTTTCCTGTAGTAATCTTCCATCATCTTGGAGATGTATACTAAACATGAATCGTTTCTTTCCTCCCCCCGCTTTTTTAATTTTTCTGATGTAAAACCATAGTCTGTTGCCAAGTTGACAAGCTTGCAGATATTCTTTGATCGCAATCGTTTTGGCGGCACTTTGGACACTGACCATATATCTGGGAATCCAGATAGTACTGGATGAATTTCCTTCCAGAAGTCTGCACCTTCATTATACTCTGGAGTCTCACTTTTTATGTTTGCGTATTCAGAATGTTCATAAACAAACATCCTTTGTTGAATATCGTCAATTACAGTTGTGTTTAAGAATTTCTCATACCTATTTCTTGTTAGTATATCTTCACATATACTGTGTAATGTTCCAACTCTTAATTCACTTTCAGCAATAGAACTCATGTCGTATTTACCTTTAAATTCCTCTCTAAGTGCTTCCATGTATTTCGAAATCTTTTCAATTAAACGTGCAGCTGCCTTCTTTGTAAAAGTTGTGATCACTATTGACCGCGGAGCGATATCATCGACCAACATATTCTTGATACAACGTATGGTCAAGACCTCTGTTTTGCCGGTTCCCGGTCCGGCGAGGATCCATAAGGCACCTTCGTCGTGTAAAATCGCCTCTAATTGATCATCATTAAGGCTGAATTTTTCATTGCCAGGGTCTTTTCTGTTTATCCGAATTATAGCTTCGACAAGCTCCTCTGTAGAGATCATTATTCACTCATCCCAATATGGTGATGGTTTTAAAGGATAAGAAATTTATTAATACTATTCATAGTATTATTCATAGTATTATGACGAGTAATAATGTCAATGTGAGGAGAGTCCAAAAGACAAAAAAGGGGCAATGTACCATCACGATTCCATTAGCGCTTGTCGAAGCATTGCATATTGATAGGGGGATGCCTGTAAAATTTGAAATTGGCGATATTGAAGGGAGCTTCGATCCGGATGTACTTCTGGTGCTGAGGAAGGTGCGCTAATGAAATTTTATGTATCAAAATGTCACGACAAGCTAAATGGGCACGTTTATAGTCTCGAGTATGTGGCGCCCTATATCTGTGTGAATCCTTACTACAATGTGACAATAGGGAAGGGATCCAAATGCAAATACATGATAGACTCAGGAGCATTCCAGGATGTAGGCAATGAATCCAGACTCACATATCAGGAGGCCCTAAACAGACAGCTTAAATTTGAAAAAAAGATATCAAAATACAAAAAAGCTGATGCTATTGTTTCATATGACAGACTTGTTGATGAACAAATGGGCGAAGCTGGACAATTCAAAGAAAGAGTACCCATGGATATTGCGAAGTCCTATGTAGAAGAGACAATCAAAGCCGCTGAATTCCTTGATGGATGTCGCAGTAAATTAGGTACGCGAAAACTGATATTGAGTTGTCAGGGAGTAAATGCAGATCAATATATTCAGTGTTTAGAAAACATACTAAATGTCAGCAAAGAAGGGGACATAATAGGGTTTGGAGGATTCTGCATTATGTCCAAATCCATAGAATATGAGAAACAATATTATGACGTGATTAAAAGGGCATTTCCATTAATAAAAAAAGAGGGAATAAACAGAGTCCATATCTTTGGCGTAGGTATATTCCGTGCATTGATTCAGACGGACGTGTTTGCACGTATGAATGGACTGGAATGTAGCTATGATACAAGCTCGCCAGAGATAAATGCAACATATGGAAAAGTATTCAATCCTATGACTCCAGGATTAACTTCAGTATATAGCAAAGTGCACAAAAAGAATGGGTACACTCCCGCAGATATAGCATTGTTCAATGTAAAGATGATTAATGAGTTCTGGAAACTTCACGAAACTATTCCACTTCCTGATGTGTTCGAACCAGACCTTGTGCCTAGAAAGAAAAAGGATGTTGAAGAACTATACAGAGCCGCATTAGGAAAAAATGTTGAAACTGATGAGGAAGTGAACATACCTATCGATGAATGAGTGATGTCGCATTATATCTCGGTGGCATCTCCCTTTTCATCTATTTTATAAACAAATTCTTTTTGTTTGACATCTTTCGTGGAGATACAGATGACAACCTTTACAGGAAAGACTTGGAGGGTTGCACCTGGGACCATTAGCTCTCCATTCCATTTTGCAATATCAAAATGTATTCTTGCACAGGATTTATATCATTACACTTAGGTGAGTGGTAAGGATATCTCCAGTTATCACCAAAATATGCGGAAAAAACTAGGTTCTCAGTAGTTCTTTTTCCTGTATTTTCTACTACTACCGTATTCTTGAATTCTATGTCAGTACCAATGGTTTTAATCTCGTTTTTTCTAATATGTATTTCAAACTTTGGAGATGCATATCTTGAATACTTCTTTCGTTTGGACAGATGTTTTGCTAATTCCCGAGGTGGGGAGAAGACTCAATGTCCGATGTCTCCCACATTTATCCCCTGTTTTTTACAGAGATGTTTGTAAAAGAGGAGCTGCCGCGCCATCTTGATTCCTCTTTTGAGTGCCGTATCGTTCATGCACCGTGGGGGCATCTTAGGGACCAGCAGTGCATCCTTTTTCCTTTAGATAGTGTTCATTATCATTAGGGCATGCCGAGAATACTATGCCCTTGTTATCTTTGGAGCGGATGAATCCGAATCCTTTCTGTTTCGGTCTTTCTTTGTCGTGAGCGGGCATGCACCACTGAATAAATTCGTGTTGTTCGTTATGTTTTATTTCCTGATTGTTTTTCTGAATTGTTTTGGATATCTGGGTCAATTCTTTAGAGTACTTTATGGCAGGATACAAGGGAGACTCTATCGGTAAGTTCTTGACAAATGAGACAACAGAGTGTTCTGCGAGTGCAGATTGAATTGCGAGGCCTTCCCTCTCCGCCATTTCCATGTCACGCTGAAGCATTCTTAATCTGAATGATTCGGCTCTGATATCGAAACCGTCTGGGACTTCTGATATGGCATGCATCTTGACGATTCAATGAACGGCCGGGAGGTCCGGTCTTTTCTCGACGGCCGATCATAATATCTCGGACAGCCTCTTCCTGCGGTCAAGGACTTTATATCATCTCCGTCCGAAGGCCGCCCGCTCGAAGGCATCTATGGAATAAGTAATGCGAAGCGATGTGCCAGGTGTGCGGAGGACACAGGGTCTTCTGTGTCCAGGTCCGTGGTAGGCCGCTTGCGAAATCTACAGGCGGCCGGACCACAGCAGAAAAAATAAAAAGAAAGGGTTTAGGCGGCGTTCAGCCGACCATGGTTCCCGCGAAAACCTGCCAGGCCAGGGCGGTCTTGGCCACCAGGCTCAGGATTATGTAGACTCTCTCGCCGTAGAGGTAGTCCTTCCACTTTCCGACCTTCTTGTACTGCATAACCATGTTCACCGCGAAGATGTTGAAGAAGAACGCGATCGAGATCATGATGCCGTAAACGAATCCCGGAGGGTTGCCGCCTGTCACGCCCGTGAAGTACATTATAAGCGCGACCCAGGGGATGAGCCCGGCGAAGC
>ENA-UOOI01003630-UOOI01003630.1-fermentation-metagenome-genome-assembly--contig:-NODE-3630-length-11311-cov-36.721660_pt1 | contig 11311 bp, 10 predicted proteins | sample MGYA00245779_ERZ724027 | MGnify/ENA primary metagenome ERZ724027 (study PRJEB28704, sample SAMN03018318) | fermentation metagenome | biome: anthropogenic terrestrial biome; feature: soil... | reverse complement strand
TAACTTATAATCTAGGCTATTTGGTTAATTTAAACAACTAGCACCACGCGTAACTTAAATATTAAAATTTATTTTTCAACTTCATTAATAAATTTGCTTATTGCACTAAAGTAATCTTTTTGATCATCAAAAATTGAAAAATGACTGCCATTTGGACAAATATGTGCTTGACCATTCGGTAAACGTTTGGCTAATGCTTTAATTTCCTCAGGATTCATTGAATCGTATTTGCCACCTAATACTAATGCTGGTATTTTAATATTCTTAAGACGATCACGAATATTCCAATTCTTTAATGATCCAGTAATTGTAAATTCTGTCGGCCCCTGTAAAGTAACGTATACTTGTTCATTTAAATGTTCAAAAGTTCTCTTAACAGCATCCGGCCAAGGCTTTAAACGGCAAATGCAACGCTGGTACAACTTGCCTAATAATTCATTGTAATGGTGATCATCAAAATTACCCTTTGCTTCAATTTCTTTCATGTACTTTACATCTGCAGGATCCATAGTTTCACGATACTTATTGATATATTTGGCATAATCAGCATAATTATCAACCATATTTGAATCAATCAATCCTTTTAAATGCCTTCCATATGCTGAAGCCGCATACTCCAAAGCCAAAGTGCCACCCCAGGATTGACCATATAGATAGAATTGGTCCAAGTGCCATGCCTTCCGGACCTCTTCAATTTCTCTAAGGAAACGATCTATTGTCCATAAGCTAGGGTCATTAGGTTGGTCGGAAAAATACGAACCCAATTGATCATAATAAATAACCTCAACTTCAGGATGCTTCTTAACATAAGCGGTAAATGGTTCTAAATATTCATGGGTCATCCCTGGACCACCATGAAGTAAAAGTATTTTAACTTTACCTAATCCTACCCTTCTAGTCCAAACATGGTAATTATTTTCTAATGTTACAATTCTAGTTTCTGCAGGCATAAAATAACTCCTTAATTAATTTTTACTATTTCATCCATTATAGTTCTTATTGTGATAATTTAATTTTAAAATTTTGCAAAATTAAAAGGGCACTCTCACAAGTGCTCTTTTAAATTATTATTTAAAGTATACTTTTACTTTGCAGTATTAACGGTCACCGTCTTGTTCTTCTTTATATGCTTGGTTATCAGCAATTTTAAAGAATGGATACCACATTAAAGTACTTATTACTACTACAACAATAGCAATAAGAAGTAATGAAAATCCCCCATTAATAAATCCAGCAATGATACCAGGTGTGGTCCAAGGTAACATAATCATTGGATTAAAAGTATGAGCAATATTAATTACTGGAATTAATACCCAAGTTACCACACCAATAATAATTGGTGTAACCACCATTGGAATGAAGAAAGTTGGATTTAACATGATCGGCATACCAAATATTAATGGTTCATTAATATTAAACAAAGCTGGAACACTGGCTAATTTCAACATTTCCTTATAACGTTGAGATTTTGCTCTAAACATTGAAATGATCAATCCAATTGTCGTACCCTGACCGCCAAAGGCATTACCTAAAGCAATCATCAAAACTGCCATCGTTAAGTATGGTAAAGCATGACCAGCTTTATAAGCATTTTGATTCAAAATTCCGTTTGCCATAAGAATTGGCATAACGATACCATAAATCATATTTGGGTGAATTCCGAAGAACCATAATAAGTTGGCAAGTGTAAAGATAGCGATCAGACTAATTGGTGATGCGGTAAAGCCTTGAAGTGGTACTTGAATGATCTTAGTAACAAAATCAAAGATATCATTAAATGGTGTATATGCAAACAATCCTCTAATAATAGTCATTAAGATTAAAACTGCACCAGCAATTAATGAGGGTTGCAAAGATTCTGCAACGTTAGGTGGAACACTGGATGGTAGTTTAATTACTAAATGTTTTTTATTTAAGAAAACATAAAACCAACCTATGAGCCAACCTACTAAAATAGCAACTACGATTCCTGAAGCTCCAACATAATTAGTAGAAAAAGCTGTCAATTTAGTTAACTTTCCATTCGTTCCCAACATTTTTGCCATATAATCCTGCGGCATCAAAATTAAAAAACCAGAAATAGCTAACAAACCAGCAGGCAATGGATTATATTTACATTTCTCGGCATAGACATATGCAAAGTTAAATACAACAAACAATGCTAGTACATTCATCGTTGCATTCTGGGCAGCACTAAAATGAGTTGCCCAGCCTACTTTTTGCAAGAATTGCATCCAAGCCGGAATTGGAAAGTTACCAATTAATAGAACAAGAGCACCACCTAAAGTAATTGGGGTGATTCTCATAAAAGCTTCTGCTAAAGATGAAAAGAATAAATTATGACTCATCCATTTAGCGATTGGGGCAATGAATTTATTCAAAAATTTCTGAAGATTCTTCACAAATAAAGCCTACTTTCTTTTTTACTGTAACCGCTTACTAATATCAACAATTTTATTCTATGTAAATATCCCAATAAGTTCAATAAAATAAGGGAAAACTGGAAGATTTATTAATAGTTGCTATTTAAGCCATTTTTGAAACGCCTTGTTCCATTAGCTCAATGCCTATGCTATGCTAAAAATAAGTGAAGGAAGGTAATAAAATGGCATTTTTTGGATTTAAAGATTTATCATCATTATCTAACGTGGACATGACCATTTATAGTTATGTCACCCAAAATAACGAAAAGGTAGCTTATATGCGCGTGCGTGATATAGCTAAAAACGCACATGTTTCTAACTCATCAGTGATGCGATTTGTTCACAAAGTTGGATTTTCTAGTTTCCCCGAATTCAAAGCATTTATCAAAAATAAAGGAAATGGTTATTCAAAAAACTCAGTCTTTAATTTTGTAAACAAAAATAATTTCCCAATAAATATCGAAAATAAAATTTCAGTTGCTGCGGATTTCCTTTATCAGGCTGACAATATTATCTTAATAGGGGTTGGTTCATCTGCTTTTCTAGCTGGTTATACTGCCCGTCGTTTGGCAACATTGGGTTACAATACCAACACCGTATCTGATCCTTTTTATCCTCTGAGTTCCCAATTGCATAATACGTCTAATAATGCTTTAATTGTTTTTTCGGTAACCGGTGAAACTAGTGAACTAATTGAATTATTAAATAATTTTGTTAATGATGGTGATACAACAATTATTAGTATTACTGGTAACGAAGCAAGTACTATTGGAAAAATGAGCCGTTATTGCCTATCGTACAAAGAGACAGAATATCATGTATATCATTATTATGATCTATCTTCACAAATTCCCGCAGTATATATTGCGGAAGGAATAACACATGCTCTTCAAGATAAAAGCAGGAAATAGAACACCCTGTTCCATACTTGAAATAATAACCACTCCTAAGCAAATATACCTAAAAGCAATTTATTTTCCTAAAAATTAAATCAATTTCATATAATAATTTATAAATAAGACAGGAGCAATCATTATGAATAGTAAAACTTTTAAGAAAAATTTTTTATGGGGTGGTGCCGTTGCTGCTCACCAGTTAGAAGGAGCTTATAATGAAGGTGGAAAAGGACTTTCAATTGCAGATTTAATGACCTTAGGAAGTAACAAAAAGCCTAGGGAATTAACTAAAACTGTTGAAAAAAGCAAATATTATCCTAATCATAAAGCAATTGATTTTTATCATCATTACAAAGGTGATATTGCACTGATGGCAGAAATGGGTTTTAAAGCATTTCGAACTTCAATCGCTTGGACACGGATTTTCCCCAATGGTGACGAAACTAAGCCCAATGAAGCAGGATTAAAATTTTATGATCACGTTTTTGATGAATGTTTGAAACATAATATTCAGCCTGTAGTTACACTTTCACATTTTGAAATGCCCTACCATTTGGTAACTAAATACGGTGGCTGGTCTAACCGCAAACTAATTACTTTCTTTACTCGTTTTGCTCATGTATGTTTTGAACGTTATCACAACAAAGTTAAATATTGGATGACTTTTAACGAGATCAACAACCAAACAAATTATGATAGTGATATTTCTGTCTACGAAGATTCTGGAATTAAATTTAAAGCTGGTGATGATAAGCAAAAAATAATGTACCAAGCAGCTCACTATGAATTAGTAGCCAGTAGTGAAGTTGTACAGATTGGTCATGCTATTGATCCTTCTCTACAAATTGGTTGTATGCTAGCATTTTGCCCTATCTATCCTGCCACTTCTAAGCCAGAAGATGTCTTATTCACAAAACGAGCCATGGATAGCAGACTCTACTTTGGTGATGTTCAGGTTAACGGTGAATACCCTAATTGGCTCAAAACTTATTTTAAAAACAAAAATTATAATCTGGATATTACTGGCAAAGACTTAGAGATTCTTAAACTTGGTACAGTTGATTACATCGGCTTTTCGTATTACATGTCCTTCACTACTAAATACACAAATCATATGGATTATCGGGAAAGTAAAGACCTAGTACGTAATCCATTTATTAAAATAAGTGATTGGGGATGGCCGATTGATCCAGTAGGTTTGCGATACGCTTTAAATTGGATGACCACTCGTTGGCACAAGCCACTATTTGTAGTTGAAAGTGGTTTAGGAGCATATGATAAATTAACTAGTGATCACAAAATCCATGATGATTATAGAATAAATTATTTAAGAGAACACATTATACAAATGAGGAAAGCTGTCACAGAAGATGGTGTTGATTTAATAGGCTACCTACCATGGGGATGTATCGATCTAGTCTCTGCAAGTACTGGTGAAATGAAAAAACGCTATGGTTTTATTTACGTTGATGAAGATGATTATGGAAATGGTTCATTGAAACGTTATAAGAAAGATTCATTTTATTGGTATAAAAAAGTTATAGCTACTAATGGAAAAGATTTAGATTAAAAATTTATAACACAGCAAAATAGACTAGCCTTGAAAGGCTAGTCTATTTGTTTGTTAAGAATCTCTATTAGTGTTTATCTTGTTGGTATCTCGTATTAAACAGAGGGCTAAGTGGTTCATGCTTTTGAATGCACTTAATTGCATCCCCCATTAAAGGTCCTACGGAGACTAACAACATCTTATCAATTTTCTTCTCAGCTGGCTGATTAATTGAATCAGTTAAGACCAAGTTCTTAATCGGTGCATCGTTTAATCTCTTAATTGCAGGACCAGATAATATAGCATGAGTTGCACTTGCATAAACTTCAGTTGCCCCAGCATTAATCAATGCCTTAGAAGCTAAAGAAATAGTCCCAGCAGTATCAATCATATCATCAATAATGATCGCTCTCTTGCCCTTAACATTACCAATAATATTCATAATCTCAGCAACATTAGCCCTTGGACGGCGCTTATCAACAATTGCAATCGGCGTCCCCAAAAATTCAGCAAGTTTTCTTGCACGGGTAACACCACCGTGATCTGGTGAAACCACAACTGCATTTTCTTCCAAGTGGTTACGTAAGAAGTAATCAGCCAGCAGTGGCGCACCCATTAAGTTATCAACAGGAATGTCGAAAAAGCCTTGAATCTGTGGTGCATGTAAATCAAGAGAAAGTACCCGATCTGCACCAGCTGTTTGTAACATATCAGCAACAAGCTTAGCAGTAATTGGTTCACGTGCCCGGGTCTTACGATCTTGACGAGCATAACCGTAATATGGCATCACAATATTAATTGTGTGGGCACTGGCACGACGAACAGCATCAATCATAATCAAAAGTTCCATCAAATTATCATTAACTGGAGCACTCGTTGATTGGATCAGATATACATCTTTACCACGAACAGATTCATCGATATTAATTTGAATTTCACCATCGCTAAAACGCTGAACACTGGATTTGCTAAGTGGCACACCGACACGTTTAGCAATTTTTTTAGCCAATGGTATATTCGAATTAAGGGCAAACATCATCATATTGTCTTTATAAGACATAATTTCCTCCGTAAAAATATGTTAACAACTTATATTTTATCAAAAGTTGCACCAAAAGGGACTATACACAGTTTATTATTCACCTTTGCCCCTTCACATTCAAGTCTCCAAACATATATTAGAATACAAAAAAGGTAAACATCCATCTCGGATATTTACCTTAATTTCTATTTTTCTTTTAAAATCTGGCTAACATTACCATGCTCTTGGGCCAATAACTTCTGGGAATCTTCCCTATTTTTACCTGTTTTAAGCATAACAATGGTAAGAGACACATTGTTATTGGTCTTTTTCAAAGCCTTTAAAGCTTTTTCTTTACTTGCACCTGTAGTTACATTGATTATTCTGCAAGCACGGTCAACAAGCTTAGAATTAGTCGGTTGCACATCAATCATCACGTTTTGATACACCTTACCTTGACGAATCATTACGCCGGTAGAAATTGTATTCAAAATCATTTTTTGTGCGGTTCCCGCTTTCATTCTGGTTGAACCAGTAATTACTTCTGGACCAACAACTGCTTCAATCGCAACCACTGCATGCTTACCAATCTCAGAATCAGGCACACAGGCAATCGATGCAGAAAACGCACCAACATTCTTAGCATAATCAAGACAGCCAATCACATATGGTGTACGGCCACTAGCAGCTAAACCAAGAACAGTGTCATTTTGATTTAAGTTAAGCGCACGGAGATCTTTTTCACCTAGTTCAGCTGAATCTTCCGCTCCTTCAACGGCACGATACATTGCACCCTTACCGCCAGCTATTAATCCAACCGCACGCTCAGGTTTAATGCCATAAGTAGGGACAAGTTCAGCTGCATCCAATACGCCTAAACGGCCACTGGTACCAGCACCAACATAAATGAGCCGACCACCTTGAGCATAACGCTTAGAAGCTTCATCAATTACTTGAGCAATTTGTTTATCTTGCGTACCAACGGCTACAGCAACTTTTTTATCTTCATTGTTAATAGTTTTTACCATATCAAGAGTTGACATAGTATCGATATGTGTTGTTGCCGGATTACGTCTTTCGGTTACTAAATTTTTAATCTCCATATTTACCTACTTTGTAGTTACTTCCAAGACACTTTGTCCGGCTTGGATCTTACCGGGCTTAACAGCAGACATCTTGGCAACTTGCTTCATATTAGTAACGGCAGTAATCACAACTGGATCTTTCCCAGCTGCTTTAATTGCGGCGATATCCATTTGTGCTAAAACGGTACCTCCTTTAACTGTTTGACCCTCTTTAACTTTAATATCAAAGGGAGCACCCTTTAAATCAACTGTATCAAGCCCAAAGTGTAACAGAATTTCTAAACCACCTTTGGCAGATGTCATAGTAATTGCATGTTTAGTTGACATAACCGTCACAATTTTACCATCCGTAGGAGCAAGAATTTTGCCATCGCTTGGATTGACTGCAAAACCGTCACCGACCATTTTCTTAGAGAATACATCGTCATTAACAGAGGTCATTTCTTCAAGTTGACCACTGACTGGTGCAACAAAATTAACTGTAGCTTTTTCACTTTTAACAGCATTAGAATTATTTACTTTTTTAATTGTATTATTTGCTGGAACAGTTCCAACTAAAGTACCATTTTCATTTTTAGCAACATTGGCACCCTTAGGAACTCCCCAGAAGAAAGTTGCAATAAAACCACCAGCATAAGCAGCAAGCAAGCCAAGGCAGTATGCCCACCACATATTATTAGCAATTAATGGAATCAAAGCGATACCTGAAGTCCCAATAGCAATTGAACCGACATTATGAAAAGCACCGATAACGGCACCGCCGATACCACCACCAATACAAGCAGTAATAAACGGACGACCTAGTGGTAAAGTAACACCATAAATTAATGGCTCACCAACACCTAAAATACCAACAGGTAAAGCACCCTTAATTAATTTAGTTAATTGCTTATTCTTTCGGCATTTTACCCATAAAGCAATTGCGGCACCAACTTGTCCGGCACCAGCCATAGCTAAAATTGGTAATAATGGGGTATACCCTAATTTTTGAATCATTTGTAAGTGAATTGGTGTCAGGATTTGGTGTAAACCAAACATTACCATTGGTAAGAAGGCTAAGCCTAATATGAAGCCGGCGAATGGTCCACCAACCTTTAAGATCCAATTAATGCCACCAACAAGTGAGTTAGAAACCCAACCGGCAAACGGCATAATGGCAAAGACTGTAAGTAGACCCATAATTAACAGGGTTAAAAATGGGGTAAAGATAAGATCCAAAGAATCAGTAATATACTTATGGAAGAACTTTTCTACATAAGACATTAACCATACAGCAAGTAGAACACCGATGATACCACCTTGTCCGGCAGCTAATGGCTTACCATCAAAGATGTTAGGAATAGTTGTAGGAGCAACAACCCCTGGCAGATAAACGATACCACCAATAATACCACCAAGACCGGCTGTGGCGCCGAACTCCTTAGCAGTATTGATACCAACGTAAATGTTTAAATACATAAATAAACCGTTGGCAATCATTCCTAAAACAGTTACACCCAAGTTCCAACTCATTGGAAGCATCTTGGCTGTTAACATGTTTCTTAAAATACCAGCAACACCAGAAATTAAACCGGCACCGATAAAAGCTGGAATTAATGGAATAAAGATAGCAGAGATATGCTGTAAAATCTTCCGCCACCATGTTTGTTTAAGTGAAGCCTTGTGAGCTGCATGAACTTGCGCAGCTTTTTCAGAAACTTCACTCTTATCTTGTTCATAAGTCGTTTGATTACCAGTATTTTCAGGGAAAGGATCGTTTTCCTTAACTCCAGCTTGGCTAACCATACTTGTAGCAACCTTGGCATTAACACCAGGTCCTAAAACGACCTCAAGCGTTTCACCTTTAACAACTCCAAGAACACCGTCAACTTTTTCAAGTCCGGCGACGTCTACCTTAGACATATCTTTAATATCAATTCGAAGACGTGTCATACAGTGATACAAAGACTTAACATTTTGCATCCCACCAATATAGGCATATATTTGGTTGCCCAATTTGGTATATTTATCTGCACTCATTGATTTTTCCTCCTATTTGTCAATAAATTCAGTATAATCTTAGCTATACCAATTTGCAATTCAATATTATAAAATTGCAAATATTATTGATTAAATAATATTTAGTTTAAAGTAATTGGCTTAGACCAAATAATTATTTATCTAATTTTAAAATGTGACTTATAATTTTCAGCCGATTGTCTAGACGTCGTAATCGCTCTAAAACTCTGATTAAAATCACGGCTGAAATATAAATAAAAAACCACATCAACAACATAAAACTGTCCGGTGATCGAATTAGTCGCACCTACCCTTACATCTGGCTCAATTGGTTTACAGGTTATTAAGGCTATATCTGCTTTTTTAGCTAAACGATTTTGACCAAACCTAGTTAATGCAATAGTAAAAATACCATGTTTTCTAGCATAATTAGCTAACCATAAAATTTCTGGTGTTTCACCGGAATTAGAAATCAACCACAAAGTATCTTCTTTAGTAGCATTACTTAATTCTGCTAAAAAGACATTAATATCTTGATTAAAGACTACATGAAAACCAATTCTTGACCATTTTTGATAGATATTCTCAGCTGCCAATGAAGAGGCCCCCACTCCAAAAACATACAAGGTTTTTGTCTTTAATAACCGATGAACAACAACCTCACAGTTTCTTTTTTTAAGTAAGTCTTTAGTTTGATTGATATTTTTTACATCATTTTCAACCAATTTATTACAAATAGAAGAAAAAGATTCATTTTCTTTGATATCTAATTGTGGGCTTGAATCACTAACGTTTCTGGCCAAGTCACCAGATATCATAATCTTCATTGCTGTAAAAGAATCAATATCAAGTTTTCTTACCATCCTAGTTACCGTTGCTGCACTGGAGCCAGCTAATTCCGCCAATTGATTAATGCTCGCAGCAATCGCTTTTTGAGGATGCTTTAATATATAATTTGCTGTTTTAATTTCAGTTAATGTTAAATCCTTCCTGGCAGATTCAACTCGCATTTGAAAATTCATAGTCATCCTTTTCACTGTTATTCATTAATGATTACGCTTACATTATAAAACTAAAGAAAATAAATTTCAAAAGTATAAATAAATATTTGTTAATAATTTTCATAACTTAAACTAAAAAAAGGTCTAAAATCAATTTAGACCTCTTTTATTTATGCTTATTCAAAAATCATCTTTGTCTTTGATTGAATAAAGTTTAGCAAAGGCAAATCAGAACGAACCACATGTCCTAAAACATTAACTTTTTCATCTGGAAGTAAATCACGTTTAGTAATTTGTAATTCACCTTTATACCGTAAGTAACGATCATTATCACAAGTTATGGTTCCTTTAGGACGAGCCAATACCTCAGTTTGTGGTTGAGTAGAAAATACTTGTCTAATTCTTCCCTCAGTCAAACGAATTACATCTCGCGCTACATCAGGTCGGTTATGCCATTCATTAGCAGATAATTTTGGAATAGAACGAGCAACGTGCAAAGTAATGGCATCTTTTTTAGCGTAATTAGTAAAACTGTCAGCCGCCTCTTTTGAAAAGTCATCGTCTCCAACAAAAATGTGATCGCATTCTAAATCTTTTAATTCCAACATGGCTGCTAACGGATTTTCGTCACGTTGCTTTTCCAAAGTTGGTAAACCCGCATGAATTGGGCCACGCTTCTTTGCATCCCCTGCTATAAAAGCCATTGTCTGCATGCCAGATTTATGTAGCCAAGTATTCTTCTCTTTAAGCCAAGCAGCATCTAAGCCGGTTTCAGGTCGTGGATAATAATTATGCCAAGCCTGTAAATGGTCAAAGTCAGCATTATAGTCTTTTAATTCATCTATATCGTCTTCCATAATGGTACTGGCATTCAAGGCTATAGGCATAACTTTAGACAATTTAGCAACAGTGGCAAAATCAACCCCATCATCAATTCTTAAGCCGGTTAAAGCCAACTTCTTGATTTGATCAATATCAGAAATATCAATTCCTAATTTTTTTAAACCTTCTTTAGAAACATCTGCAATAATGGATAAATCTAAATCTTTACACCACTTGGTTAATTTACCTAAACGGCTCAAAACAAGACTTAGGTCATTCTCAGGAATATGCAGCGATGTAAATATAGTAGAAAAGCCTGCATTACGCATCATAATTAAATAATTATAATCATCGGCCGTTAAATCATGACCGAGATAAATTGAAAAACCTAACATTAAATCCCCTAAAATAATTCTATTTTATTTTTAAAACTAACTTATACGTATATATTTTATACTACCATAGTTTTAAATTGATATTTTAGGAACAAAAAATCCAACCCAACTTAATGGATTG
>ENA-UOOI01003629-UOOI01003629.1-fermentation-metagenome-genome-assembly--contig:-NODE-3629-length-11312-cov-3.610287_pt1 | contig 11312 bp, 10 predicted proteins | sample MGYA00245779_ERZ724027 | MGnify/ENA primary metagenome ERZ724027 (study PRJEB28704, sample SAMN03018318) | fermentation metagenome | biome: anthropogenic terrestrial biome; feature: soil; material... | reverse complement strand
TATAGTAGATAGTATGGAGAAACTTTACATAACACAGGGCTTTACATATGCGGTTGCACATCGCGATTATAATAGTAATGCCAGTGTACAGGTCATGTTGTTTAAAGACCGGTTGGAAATATGGAATCCGGGGCGATTGCCGTATGGCCTGACTCCCGAAAAATTAAAAAAGCCGCATAGTTCCATCCCTGCTAATCTTTTACTGGCGGAACCGATGTACCTCGCCGGTTATATCGAGCGGATGGGAACAGGTACGGGTGATATCATCCGCTGGTGCAAGAGCGCAGGATTGCCAAAAGAGCCGGAATTCATTCAGGAAGATTTTTTTAAAATTATCATCTGGAGGAAGGATTCAGAAGTCGGTACTACAGGACAAGCTACAGGACAAGCTACAGGACAAGCTACAGGACAAGCTACAGGACAAGCTGTAAAGAATAGTATTCCCGAAGAAACACTGAGATCAATCAGAAAGATAGTTCATATAATCGATGAAAGTTCGACACGTGAGGAGCTGCAAGAAGCGTTGGAATTGAAAGGCAGAGATAACTTCTTAAAGAACTATCTCTATCCGGCTATTGAGTTCGGTTACGTAGAAATGACCTACCCTAATACTCCGAATCATCCGGGACAACGCTATCGATTGACCGGGAAAGGATTTGAATTAAAAAAAGATCCATCAAAATAAGAACAATGAACAAATTCCAGTCGACATATCGGGTGGCATGTACAAAGGGGCCGGACATATTCAGGTGAAGCAGAGAGCGTTGGCAGCCGGTCTTACTCTCTATATTCTATGTTTTGAAGCGCGTGAGCCGAATTTGGCCAATAATTACAAAAATAACGAACAATACGAACAATTAATGAACGATTATTTTTTGAAAAAATATTTTGCACCTCTTCCCTTTGCACCTGATGACTATAATATGCCTTTTTCAACTATTTCTCCAAGTTCTTCTGATGATAAGGTCTGTTTAGTTTCATTGATTTCTCTATATTCAGCGTTAGTAATAAAATCATGCTCTTTTGCATATAATACAGCAGTTTCCTGTCTTAAATCGGATACAGAAACATGAGGAACGGGTACCCCATCATCCCATCGCTTTCCTTTCTTTTGAAGCATGAACTTATCTAAGGCAGCACCTTTTAATTCCTGCTTTGTACTACCGCTCCGATAATGCTGTTGCATGGGAGGCCGATTACCGAAGTATGCAAACCAATATGATTCCGGGAGAATCAAAGTCATATACTGAATTAATTGAGCGATTAACGGAAGTTTTTGTATTTCTATTCAGTTCAAGAAGTAGAAGATACAATAAATCATGCCCAAATTGAAAGCGGAATGACAAATTATTGCACCCAGAATTGAATCTGATTTTTTTCTACATAAATAAAATAGGATGCTCACTAAAAACATACTCAAAACCCAAATATCATGTTTACAACAACGGAGTCATATACAGTGGAAGATAAACAATGCCATTATCCTCTTTTAAATCCTTATCGTGGAGAACATAAGGCGTAGAGAGCTGATTGCCATACTTCGCGATACATTTCTTTAACGAGGTGATTGCATATCGATTGCCTGATTTTACCTCTATTGGAGAAATGTTATGCCGGCTGGTTGTTACAGCTTTGGAGATAAGGAAATCTATCTCCATCCGGTCATCCGCTGATGTTTTTGAATAATTACTGAAAAAGTAAAGTTTGTGGTTTGATGCCCGCAGCATTTGTGCCACTATATTTTCGACTAACATGCCTGCATTTACCTCCAGTTTGTCGAACATCAACTTCCGGTATAACTCCTGGCTAACAATACCTCGTTCATCAAAGGCATGACTGATGAGCAGTCCGGTATCACCCATATAGCATTTCAATGTGGTACGTTCCTCGTTCAGTTTCAGTCCGATGCCTGGTTCCGTGGAATTATAGCTACAGTTGATGATTTTCGCATCGCTTAACCAAAAGAAAGCATCCGAGTAATCACGCATTCGAGCTTCATCCTGCAAGGCGGAAAGGCGGAACTTCTTTTCATGCTTTTGTAGCTGAGCCGGGATCTCTTCAAAGATAGCCGAGACTTTGGTCTCCTGACTATCGGCATATTTACGAATGTCATTTCGATAAAGTGCGATAATATCACGTTTCACTTCATCGACCCTTTCGAAATCCCGTTTCTCCATGTATTTAGCAACCGCTTGTGGCATACCACCTACGATAAGATACTGACGGAAGTAATCCAAGGCTCTGCGATGGAATGTTCCCATGGGTTGGCGATTCTCAAATTGATGACGAATATAGGGCATCATCACCTCATCTCCCATGGCCCAAAGAAACTCCTCGAAGTCCATGGGATACATCTCGATGGCATGTTCCTCTGATGGCAGCATGATGTTCTTCACGTTCTTTTTGATAGAGATAAGTGAGCCGGTTTCTATATAATCATATCGATGATCGGCCACCAGATGCTTAATGCTGGCACGAGCGCGAGGGCAGAACTGCACTTCATCAAAGATGACAAGAGAACGAGCCTCTTCATCTGCCGACTGACGGGGAGTGAGTTTTTGTTTGAAATAGACCTCCAAATTAAGGATGAGTGTATCAAGATCATCCAAATAGAGATCGAAGAACTCTATCACCTGAGGATTCACCGTGCTAAAATCCACAAGGATATAAGAATCATATTCGTTACGCGCAAACTCTTCAACAATATAACTTTTGCCTATACGTCTGGCACCTTCAATCAAAAGGGCCACATCCCCCTTCCGTTCTTGCTTCCATGCGAGCAATTTTTGATATATTTTTCTTTTCATACAGACTATATACAATGCTATTTAAACTGTTCAGATAGAAGATTCACACCTTTCCAAGGTTTTATGTCAATATAAAATCACACCTTTCCAAGGTTTTATTGTGATGCAAATATACACATTTTCCAGGTTTTGGCGCGTAAATAGGATTTTTTTAAATTTTCACCAAAACAACACAAGGAATCAGTCAGACTCTTGTATCTTTTGATGAAAAGAAAAAAGTTATCTAAGATAATATGGTCGAAAAATTTGCCAAAGTGCATAATCCAGAGCATATCCAGCCATTTTGAAGAAAACCTTTTGGCACTCGTCCCACGTAAAATAGGGCTTTGAGGTGCTGTCATTCCGGCAGATATCCGGCCAAAACAGGGGAAAAGCGCGGTTTTGCATCCGGATTCTCTTGGTACGAACGGATGCTCGATTGGATACAACGAAAAGAAACTCCTAAAAACTCCAAATCGGCTCCGAATATTTTCAAAGTTTTTGAAAGTTTACTTTCAAAACTTAGATTATAATTCTAAGAATTTTCCGATAAGCGGCATTCACCTTCCGGTTCATTGCATTGTTTCTTCAAAGCAATCGTATTCCTCCGGATATGTGTCCATCCATTCTTTTATACGTTGCTTAAAGTCTTTAAATTCCTGTTGACCCATAAAATTCTTTTCGCTATTACAAAGATAATCAGCTTCTCGCAAAAAATCACTACTTTTACACCTCAATACACAATTATGGGTTTATGTATTTATTATCGTGGGCAAATTAAAGATGCCACTTCCTTACCTCATTTAATTGAGGAAGTAAAGGACATTGTGAATATTTATAGATGGAAATATGAAATTGACGAACGTTCTTTCCCGAACAACACTCTTGATAATCAAGAAAATCTCGAATCCATCTATGGGATTAGTTTCACGCCCTCGAAATGTGAAACAATTTCTTTAACGTTTCTCTCCAATGGTGTCATGGTTTGTCCTACACGTGTGCTCTTTTTCGGAAATTCCAAAAATGAAACCGAAAGGAATTACATTTATCATCTATCTGCTAAAACCCAATTTGCCGGGATGGCCACCCATGCTATAATCATAAATCTTTTCAGATATCTGAGCAATAAATACTTATCGGATTTCGAGATGAAAGATGAAAGCGGGTATTGGGAAACCGCAGACGAGAATGTGTTGCGCGAGAATTTCAAAGCTTATGATGCCTTGCTGGATAATTTCACCTTATCCTTACAAACTTTTCCGGTAAAGAAAGGAGAAACCATGTTTTCTTATTTTGAACGCTTATTGAAACATATCAATAAACTCAAGAAATCATAATCTGTTTGTTGTTTCGAGTCACATTTTTCGTATTTGCTGATAATCCTATCAAATAACCATCAAATAAAACACTCTGTATATTAGCACATTATAGCACAACCTCTCCTTTTTGTCAAATAGCCATCAAATAAAAACACATTCCATTGGTATGCCAGCATTTTCTATACTTCTGTCGCTTGTACTGATTTTATTTTTCATACAGAATCCAAATATTTAAGTGTTTCCACAAATTTAAGGATATATTTTATATCTCAAATCCTCCTAAGAACCTTCGGCCTCTCTCTGTTGTAACATACTTCTGATTAGAAGATTTGGGTTCATCGTTTATTGTATATTCCAACAAACATCTTGCTCAAATGCAAAAGGAAACAAACACAAAGCACGCAGCTAATAATGAATAATTTAGATTAAATAATAAAGACAACAAAACCGGGTTTACGCATGTTAGAAAATTCGTATTTACGAATGTTTCATCTTTATTGCCCAAAGAAGACACTGTGTGCTATTACAGCGACCATCCCATACTGACATCTCAGATTGGGATGGCTGAGGAGTGAAATCGGTTACTTTTCCTTCGTAAAAAACCTTTCCCTGCCGTCCCGTTTTATCGTCATCTGGCTTTTCGTGGTGTCGAATTCAATAACGATGCCCGTAGGGGTGCCGTTATCAATTTTGAATTTATCCTGGGCCGTTGCTTCAAGCGGGACCGTGGATTGTGCCCCAGGCGGTTGCGCATAAAGCGTGGTGCCTTCTCTGGTGATCGTAAATTTCACGGGAGCGTCGGTTGTCGTATAAACTCCGATGTATTTGTCCAGCACTTCCGGGCTGATAGCGATTGATTCAAAGGTGGGAATCTGAAACGGTTTATTGTAGTAAATATCGACAACGCCGCCCACAATATCCTTTACCGGGTAAACCTTCGCATTCGTGGTGTAGGCGACGGCCAGTTTTTCTTCCGGCTGGTAAGCCACCCACGCTCCGTAATTGTCAGCCCCGCCCGTGTGCCCGTAGAAAGTCTTGTCGGCGAACTCGAATGTCACCATTCCTGACCCCTCGCCTTCCCTCATCATTTTCATCTGATCGAGGCTCTCCTTTGACACGATCTTCCCGTCGAACAGCGCCTGAATGAATCTGGCAAGGTCGTTCGGCGTCGAAACAATTGCACCTGCGCTGAAGAGGAGACCTGGATGGGTTTCGGGTACCTGTTTCCAGTCACCACCAGGGACCATAAAATAAGTAAGACTTTCATTCTTGTTCACGTCAATGTTCCCGGTCGCGGTGTAGGTATCCCTGAGCCCGATCTTTGTGGCAATTTTTTCCTGAAGGGCCGCCTCGTAGGATTTGCCGGTTAACTTTTCAATTATAATACCCAAAACGAAATAGCCGGAGTTGCTGTAAAGAGACTTTGTATCCGGCTCGAAATCGGGTCTGGCTTTTACAATAAGGGCGAGGTGTTCTTCTTTTGTCATGGGGGTTGTTTTCATATTCCCCTGACCATTCTCCTCACGGCCTATGTTAGGGATACCGCTTCGATGCGAGAGTATTTGCAGGATAGTAATCTTATTGGCGTTCGGCACTTGCGGCAAGAATTTGTCGAGTGTGTCGGTCAGCTTCAATTTTCCTTCATCTACGAGTTGCAGGATCATCGCGGCAGTGAACATTTTGGTGATCGAGCCGATCCGGAACCTGCTCGTCGCGGTTAAAGGTTTCTTTTCGGTGCCGCTAATCCGGCTGTAGCCGATAGTGCGGGTGTAAAGGACCTTACTGTCTTTGACGATGACGAGACTTCCCATCGCCTTATTCTTTTCGGCAAGCCGGTCAAAAAATTGATCGAGTTTGGCTTTGTCCACCGTCTGTGCATATGTTGTGGTAAACAGTGCCAGCGTCATTATTGTTCCAAATAATATTTTAGTGTTCATAGTCCTGATCTTTCTTTTTATAAATACAAAGTACTTTGAAATACAAAGCTAACTAAAGTATTTTGTATTTCAAAGTACTGTTCGAAAAAGTTTGAAAAAATATTTCGAATTATTTAGAGAGATTCGTAATGACAAATAACAGTACACAACATCGGGTATAAAATATAGCGGTTTTAATAGTATGAGAAGCGTTGATGCTGGCAGCAAGGTTCTTAACGGGTGATAGAAATGCAGTTCCACAATCCGCTACATTTCATACCCGTGACCGTTGTAGGCAATTTAGGGAAAACTCTTCGAGAAACAAGCAGTAACAGAAAATTGGAGTTTTAGAGAGTTGAAACGCCAAATCAGTACAGCATTGTTCCAAAGATTGGCTTTGAGTAAAGATAAAGAAGGCGTTCTGTTGCTTGCAGAGAAAGGTCAGGAGGTGATATTGCCAGAAGATACAATACTGCCCCCCGGATGCCGAAGGTTTTCTCACTTTGAGTTGTGTATGCTCCATTAGCTGTCAGCAAAAATCTTTTTAACGAGCCATGGTGATGAGGACAGGCACTCAAAGGAGACCGGTTTTATCCGTAAGGTGGAAGTAATCTACAGAAATTCATTACTTTTCTACTTTATATCTTATTCCGAGGATAGTTAAGCTACAAAATTTCGACCAATTAATTGATAATGTTTATCAAACGCATTGTCAACTACAATTGAATGCAGAAAAAGTAGTTAACCTCAATCTAACTATAAGATTCAATGATCCACTTGAACGCCTATTCTACGAAGTGGAAGCAATAAAAAACAACTGGAATGTCAGGGAACTGGAACGCGCCATTAATACGGCATTATACGTTCGAACTGGCTTATCAACCTTGCTCAAAATACTTTTCTGAGACTTGCTCTGATAGGATGCGGTGTGAATTCCCAATTGATTCATCCTTTTGATATTTATCCTGGTCGGCCGAAACAGGGTGTATTGTTCTAACCTAAAAGAGCGTAATTTAACGAGACGATTTTAATGAGAAAGAGCCCCATTGGCCGGTTTTTAGAATTTACTGTCGGTTGCAAGAAGAAATAGCTTGAAAGAAAGAATCTAATTTTAATGAATCTATTGAGTTATTTACTCATTTTATTGAGTTATTTTGCCAGATATAGTGAGTAAATTCCGGTTCGTTCCTTAAAAAGTCAAACTTCTGGGACCGTTTGGCATAATCTCTATTCCCAAAATATGTTCCACATACTGAAAATAATAAAACAGTTTATGGTTCAGCTCAAAGCCATAATCCACCCCCTGTTCATACCCGTAAATTGGCTGAAAGAATGATCTTCTCCGGGTCTGGGTAGCATTATAATTCCAGGCTGAAACATATTGGTAGTTCCAGTTTTCGTAATACTGTTGTGAACGGTATTTCGCCGGAGAATTCTGAAGCATATACCATGTTTCGAATCCCGTATCGAATACAATCAGCTCGTATTCGACGGAATCCTCTTGCATAACCTCCTTTTCGTTCGGTTCAATCTTTACAATCCCTTTTGGCCCTGAACAAGCAACTATAAATGACAAAACCGCAAATAAAAATAAATAAAATATCTGTTTCATAACCATCGGTTTTTGATATACTATCAACAGTCCGGTAAAAAGTTGCGATCGTATCGTAATTTGTTAATTGTAAGCAGATTACGCCTTATAAAAAACATATTACTTGTTTCCTTGATTATCAGTAACCTATGCATAAATTTACCGACCTACTATATATAACAAATTATTTGGAGAAATAGATGAAATTAAAGAAAAGATAAAAGGATAGAAACAATGGAAGAGTGACAAAAAACTAATGGATTTTTTAGATTCCCTGTAGGATATGTGCTAACTTTGCGTGGTTATTTATGTTGTGTTGAAAATGGTTGTAAGACTTATATACAGAGAATTAGGATCGGGTGCCAACATAAATGGCTACGCAACATATGAGTTAAAAGCCGATAAATTCAGACCTGAACACTTGGGACAATTGGATTTCTATCTGGAAGCATTAGACCGGGATGTAAAAAAACAAAACGAAAATCCAAGTATTGGTATTCTGTTATGTAAAGATAAAGACAGTGAAGTGGTAGAATATGCTTTAAGCCGTTCTCTATCCCCGACAATGGTTTCAGCATATAAGACCCAACTTCCTGATAAGAGATTATTACAGAGAAAATTACGTGAGATATTTAATTAGGCAGGAGTTAACAAATAGATATTTGAGCAGGAGCCTCCCGCCCAAATACAAACGTCGGGAGTAAATAATGTCTGCTGGAATAGTAAAAGAAAAATCTTTATGAGCGAGATAATGATCCGAGAAATCAAAGAGAACCCCTTTGACACAATCAGTCAAAGACGTATTAGGTAAATAATTCGGTTATGGGCGAATAGGTTTCTTTGTCGGAAGTTTCGGAAACATCTTGCGGAAACGTATCAGATAGATTTTAATATTGCTGTCTGCAACGATGATTGCTACGGCCAGAATGATCAATATAATCCCGCAGATAATACGCAAAGTGAGTGTCTCACCAAACACTATTACTCCGAAAAAAACGGCTGTTACAGGTTCCAATGCACCAAGTATAGCGGTTGGTGTGGAACCGATATATTGAATTGCGCTGGTGGTGCAAAGAAACGATATGGCTGTCGGGAAGACCGCCAGCGCTATAAGATTAAACCAGAGATACCATTTCTCCGGCATTATCAGGTTTACCCCCAAATTGACACGTATCAGGAATAGAGAAAGTCCGAACAGCAGAACATAAAAAGTAATTTTGAGAGTAGCGACGTCTTTTAGTATGGGACGGTTCACTCCGACGATATAAATAGCATACGATAAAGCCGAGGCCATAACCAGTAGGGTTCCTGTCAGGCTTAAAGTCGAACCGTCGCTCCCTTTAAAAAGCAATGCAATACCTCCCAATGCCAACAAAATGCACAGTATAGTCAGCAAGGATATTTTCTCTTTGAAAAAGGCTACCATAATCAGGGCTACCATGATGGGGTAAACAAATAACAGGGTCGATGCTATTCCGGCTTCCATGAAATTATAACTCTGGAAAAGGGTTAGTGAAGAAAGAGCCACCAGAAGTCCTAAAGCAATTAAGGGTAAGATTTCCTTTTGTTTTAACTTGAAATTACGTCCACGCACCTTGATCATAATTCCCAAAATAGGGATCGCGAACAGATAGCGGAAAAACAGCACGGAATCCGGATCCATTCCCGCCTGGTATAGTGGAAGCGCGAATAATGGATTCATTCCGTATGTGGCGGCAGCGATGGTCCCTAGTATATATCCTTTTGCTTTTCCGTTCATATTTTACATTTTCAATAAACGGATGCAAAAGTACAACATTTGGAAATAAAGAAATCCAAAATGAAAAAATAAAAATATGCTTAATCATCTCCTCTTTTTAAGGTTATAAGCAAGAATCACTTTCATTGATTCGATCTTCACAAACTGCACCTGAAAGGATAATCCGACTTCTTCCCATCTCAAATCAATTTGAGGGTAGTCATGTTTTAAAAAGAGAATTTTCCTATTTGTCAGGTAAAGAATCCGTAACCATTAGGTTTCTATATTTATAATAATAACCGATATTTGCAGTAGCAAAACAAAGAAAAATAAAAAAGGCTACTGTTGGCTTACGAACTGCAAAACAGTTATAATCAAGAAAAATAGAATGAATAACAATAAACAGAATAAATCATGGAAAAAATACCAGAGAATTTGGGATTGCAGACAGCAATAGTAACAAAATTGACAGAAGATCCGGGCAAGGAATTTAAAATAGAAGTAACGATTGCCGATCCTTCAGGCGGAGAAAGGAAACTTCGGGCACAACTTGCTAATTTTTCGGGAAATAACCCTTTCGGATCTTTTTTTATTCCGAAAAAAGGTGATGCAGTTATCCTTGGCTTTTTCAACAATGATCCGTCACGCCCTGTTATTTTAGGTACACTGTATTCACCACCTCCACACGAACTGAAAGAACAAAATTCGGTTCAATCCATTATTACCAGATCGAAAATGAAACTGGAATTTGACGACGACAAGAAAACCATTACATTGGAAACGCCAGAGAAGAATGTCATTACAATCAGCGATGAAAACAAAGGACTCTCTCTGACAGACCAAAATAAAAACACAATAGAATTGAATGATAACGGGATTACCATCCAATCGGCAAAATCAATCACCCTGAAAGCCCAAACCGGAATAAAGATCGAAGCCGGAACAACCTTGGAATCCAAAGCCGGAACAACTCTTAATCTACAGGGAATAAATATAGAAGGAAAAGCCCAGGCGAATTTAAAAATGTCAGGTATGGCGGCTGCCGAATTATCCGCCTCGGGACAAACAACAGTAAAAGGAGCGATAGTGATGATAAATTAGGAAGGAGAAATGAATTATAATAAAAATCAAAATTAAAAACGATATGCCAATAGCAGCAAGAATAACGGATATGCATAGCTGTTCGATGCAAACTCCGGCTTTTCCCTCTCCTATTCCTCATATAGGTGGACCTATTCTCGGACCGGGAGTGCCGACTGTATTAATCGGGAGTCTTCCAGCCGCTGTGATGGGGGATACTTGTGTTTGTACCGGTCCTCCCTCCTCTATCGTAAAAGGTTCGGCAACGGTTATGATAGGAGGAAAGCCGGCAGCCCGCATGGGTGACTCTACTGACCACGGCGGCAGCATTGTCACAGGATGTCCGACAGTTATAATAGGAGGATAGTTAAAGTGCAACATTTGGATTAGGAGATATTGAGTAAATTTATAAGACTTCGAGCAGACACTTGTTAATTATTCCGGAGCATAGCCGGCCAATTGGTTCGCTTTGTTTTTCCCATCGTTCCAATAATTCTTTCTCAAATAGAGCGAATCTTCTTTAGTAGGCAAAAATTAAAAATGTATTTTTATAAATAAGTATGTTATATAAGGAATATCAACCCGACGCAGTATAGTAAAAGTCTCTCCTGAAGGAATAAGGAGTTTGTGTAATACATCGGAGGATGATATGATCTTTATGTGTATTCAATCCAAAGAAAATTCATTGAAGAATATACTTATGATGACGGAAAACGAATTGACTATATCTCGCAGTGGAATCTATCCTAAAAACAAAACACCCGACTTTAACCTTTTAGGGTGTAAAATCGGGTGTTTGTTTTGCAACTTGTTGATTTTCAACATTATTTGCGGTATGGACGGGACTCGAACCCGCGACCCCCTGCGTGACAGGCAGGTATT
>ENA-UOOI01003627-UOOI01003627.1-fermentation-metagenome-genome-assembly--contig:-NODE-3627-length-11320-cov-6.015269_pt1 | contig 11320 bp, 9 predicted proteins | sample MGYA00245779_ERZ724027 | MGnify/ENA primary metagenome ERZ724027 (study PRJEB28704, sample SAMN03018318) | fermentation metagenome | biome: anthropogenic terrestrial biome; feature: soil; material... | reverse complement strand
CCTCCTAAGCGAACATGTATTCGTTACTAGTATATATTATATTGTTAATAAACGCATCCCTTTTCCGTTAAAAACGGTTTAGGATGCGTCTATTTTTTTGGTTTGACCTAGTCAAGTGGTCGTACCTCATATTCAATTTTCTGCCAAACTGGTTCTAGTAGTTTAACTATTATTGAGCCTACTAGAATACCAATGATTGCTCCAAGTACACCAATAATTTCACCTGACTGCGGAAAAAGGTTAGTGAAGAGGTAGTAACCTGCAAAGAGAAGTGCAAGAATTAGTCCTGCTGAGGTGAGTAGGGCATAGAGTGCTTTGTTATCGTCCACTTCAATCTCTAGCCACTGACCTAGGCGATAGTCTTGGTTTTTGATCTTAATATTTCGGCCTTCTTGGGAGCATCCTCCACAAGAACCGCAGTGTCCTCCACAGGCTGAGGCTGGTTGGACAAAGACGGTAGCAAATTTGGGATCTACTTTTTCTATTTTACCAATAAGGTTCATTTAACTCACCCTAACAAAGTTAGAATCTATAGAAATATTATGTTCCCGCTCATCATATTTTTAACAATGACTAATAAATGGATCCTAACAGTTAATCTTTAATTGTTCCAACAACCCGAACTAGTTGAATCAAAAAAATGCAAAGTTGCATCAGGTAGATATGTTTTAATATTGTATTCATACTTTCTACATTCTTCTACAATTTCAGAATCACTTTTCCCTATCCTATAAATCGATATTGCTACACGCGTAATTTGAGCTTTACCCAATTGTTTTAAAATATGTAAGTCATTCTCTGACATTGTCCATCCATAAATTACCAAACTAGGTCCTAACTTTGAAATTACATTCTGAAATATAGTTGTTAAATAATGGCTTCTTTTTATTGCACTTTCCTTTTGCTGCCAATTACCTTCGCTAACAAAAAGTGGTACACAAGTATCGTTTTCCCATTTTGTTATAATCTGCTTTAACAATTCTTCCTTACAAGTTTTGGTAATTTTGGTCTCTTCTTGATTTAATTCTGATGCTAAAACTAAGTTCCCATGAGGATAAAATACAAGAGTTCGACCTTGAGCGTTTTTATAAGGAGAATCCAATTTATCTATTTCAGATAAAAACTTATTATTAATCCAACAATCCTTAAACCAAGGTCCATAAGTATCGTTCCATAACAGTAGGGCCCAATATACTATTAAATCATAGTTTAAAGATATTACTTTATCAAACCGATGCATAAAAGCACCAATTTTTGGTAAATCTTCTTGTACTGTTTCATATTTTGCATGGTTAGCTTGTATCGCTTCAATTAAAGAAGTTTTTATATCTCCATATACTCTTTCAGTAATAGTATCTTGGACTCCTAATGATTTATTAACATGGAATGTATGCCATATCATATTTAATACTAATTCAAAATCCTGAGTATCCAAATAATCAAATATCTTTTTAATATCATTAGTTATTAAATGTTTATCCTTGGCAACTTGTAACAATGAGCAATATGTAAAACATGGATCTACAGCAATACTTGCACCATTTCCAAGAAGTAAAGAATCTCTGAAAGATTGTTCAATCTCTTGCCATTTGAAAATTTGGGACACATTCCTCACCTCACATAGAACTTTTTAGAACATTTAATGTCATAAAGAGTTTAATTGCAAAAAAGATCCACAGCGAGTGCTTTTCTTATTCGGATAGTTTTGCATAAACACCTCCTGCCTGATACAAGAGCTTCAAACCTTAGTTATGCGACCCCAGAAGAACTGTTTGAAACAAAGTTAGACAAAATTTATGCCCTTGCATACTCTGTCTGATTACTAAAAGAGTAATAGCTTTTTACCCTTTCTAGTACTGGTCTTAATCTGTTAGACAGTATTTCACTATGGTCATAAAGAAGTGGCAAGCCACCTCTTCCCTAAGCAAAACTACCCTAGATGTTAGCTAGTCAAATTCGAATTGCAATTCAAGATACTTTTTACATTATTTCCTTTGTAACTGCTGCCTCATTAATATTGGAATACATCTGCTTGTAATAATTTACATAATCACCTGATACAATGTTCTCTATCCAGTCAGTGTTATTTAGATACCAACCGATAGTCTCCTGCATTCCTTGTTCAAATGTATAAGCAGGTTTCCAGCCTAATTGAGTCGTTATCTTGGTATTATCAATTGCATATCTTCTATCATGGCCAGGACGATCTTTTACATATTTAATCAAATCTTCCGACTTACCTAAAGTTCTGATAATTAATTTTACTATTTCTATGTTCGCTTTCTCGTTGTTCCCACCAATATTATAAACCTCTCCATTCACACCTTTATGTAATACTGTGTCAATGGCAGAACAGTGATCAGATACATGCAACCAATCCCTAACTTGCATCCCATCACCATATACAGGGAGGTCTTTTTCTTTTAAACAGTTATTAATCATTAGAGGGATTAATTTCTCTGGGAATTGATATGGGCCATAGTTGTTGCTGCAACGTGTTATATTAACAGGCATACCAAAAGTTTCATGATATGCTCTTACAATCATATCTGCACTTGCTTTAGAAGCGGAATAGGGACTGTTTGGCTTAAGTGGCATTGTCTCTACAAACAGACCGGTTTTCCCTAAAGCTCCGTAGACTTCATCAGTTGATACCTGTAAAAACTTAACTCCCTGCTTATAGTCTTTACAGTACTTATCAGCTGGGTTTGTTTTCCAATGCTTTTTCGCTACATCAAGTAATACTTGAGTACCAATAATATTTGTTGTTAAAAATACCTCTGGCTCTTCAATACTTCTATCAACATGAGATTCAGCTGCAAAGTTAACAACTGCATCAATATCATAAGCTAAAAAAACCTCTTCAATCTTTTTTCTATCTCTAATATCAGCTTTAATAAAAGTATAGTTAGGATTATCAGCTATGTTTTTCAGGTTTTCTAAATTACCTGCATAAGTTAACGCATCGACATTTATTATTTTATAGTTGGGGTGCTTGGATAGCATCATTTTGACAAAGTTACTACCAATAAAGCCTGCACCACCTGTAACTAAAATATTCTTCATCTTTATATTCCTTCCATTTCAATCTATATAGTTTTAACTTTCTAATAAGGATAGTATATACCTGCCATAGTCAGTCATCTTTAAACTTTCTCCAATAGCTTTTAATTGTACACTATCGATAAAGCCTCGTCTCCAAGCTATTTCTTCTATACAAGCAATATAAAATCCTTGTCTAGACTGAACCGCTTCGACAAATTCAGCTGCTTTAAGCATACCCTCTGGTGTCCCTGTATCAAGCCAAGCCATACCACGCCCCAATAGAATCACATTAAGATCTCCATTCTCTAAATATGCATTATTAACTGCAGTAATTTCAATTTCTCCTCGGTTTGATGGCTTAACATTCTTTGCTATTTCAATAACTTTATTATCATAAAAATAAAGTCCTGGAACTGCATAATTCGATTTTGGCTTACTTGGTTTTTCCTCAATTGAAACCACTTTATGAGTTTCATCAAATTCAACCACACCAAATGAACGTGCATCTTTTACAGGATAACCGAAGATAACTGCACCAGTTTCATATTCTATTGCTTTTTTAAGAACCTTAGTTAAGTCTTGTCCAAAAAAAACATTATCACCAAGTATCAAACAGACATTATCATCACCAATGAATTCTTCACCCACAATAAACGCATCTGCAAGTCCTCTTGGAGTCTCTTGAACTTTATAAAAGATCTTAATCCCAATTTTTGAACCATCTCCCAGTAATCTTTCATAAGCCGGGGTATCTTCAGGGGTTGATATAATTAATATTTCTCGTATTCCAGCTAGCATAAGTACAGATAATGGGTAATATATTAATGGTTTATCATAGATAGGCAATAGTTGTTTAGAAACAGCTTGTGTCATAGGATATAAACGGGTTCCTTTACCTCCCGCTAAAATAATACCTTTCATAATATCACCTAACCTTTAATAATTGCACATATTCTATCCACATCATCAAGTGCTAAGTCAGCATAAAGAGGCAATGCCAATATCCTTTCGCTGACATATTCTGCAATTGGAGTATAGCTATTTATAAACTTATTTTTATAGCAATCAAATTTACTAGTTAATGGATAAAAGTATTTTCTCGCGTATATATAATTATTAGATAATTCTTGTGTTACTCTCTCCCTATTTTTTCTGAATTCATCTGTTAGCAGAATTGGAAAATACATATAATTTGAGTCAACATTACTATACCTAGGAAGCAGTTGGATTCCTTCTAGTTTTTCGAAATTTTCATAATACCTTTCGACAACTAACTTTCTTTTGAATATTTCGCCATCTAATATATCTAAATTACACAACCCCATTGCGGCATGAAACTCACTCATTTTAGCATTAGTACCAATTTCAGATATTACTCCTTGTGGAGCCAACCCAAAATTCTTAATACTTTTCAACCGGTGAATTAGTTTTTCATCTCTAAACGATAATCCTCCACCTTCAACCGTATGGAATACTTTAGTTCCATGGAATGAAAACATTGATATATCTCCAAAATTACCAATTCCTAATCCATCTAATTTGACACCAAATGCATGTGCTGAATCATAAACGACTTTTAAGTTATATCGATCCGCTATTTCTTGTATTTCTTTAACATTACAAGGAGTCCCATATACATGAACTGCTAATATAGCTGATGTTCTAGGAGTAATTAGAGACTCAATTTTTTTCGGGTCAATATTATAAGTAATGGGGTCAATATCGCAAAATACAGGCACTAAGTTTGCTCTAACAATAGCATGAGTAGTAGATGCAAAAGTGAAGGGTGTTGTTATGACTTCTCCCTTTAAATCTAGAGCTTGTATTGCAGCTTCTAACGCAAGGTGTCCGTTAGCAAATAGCTGTGTATATGGTACTTCTAAATATTTAGCAATTCGTTCCTCTAGTTCATTGTGTAATACTCCCATATTTGTTAGCCAACAGCTATCCCATAAAGGTCTTATTTTCTCAATATACTTTTCAAATGGTGGCATTGAAGATCTGACTATGTGAATCGGCTTGTTACTCATTTTACTACCTTCTTTTATCTTTATTTATACATTCTCATCGCTCTACTTGTGCAATATAATAATCAATTAATTTATAAATCCAATTGGATAGATCCGTGAATGCAAAACCTAAATCCAAAGCTAAAGTATTTGATATATAATGATCTGGTTGATCGTTATACGGAGCAGGCTCTGAATTAGAATCATAAATAGCTTTTACCTGGGTTTTATCTTCAACATATTCAATTAACTGCCTAAGTTTTACAGTACCGTTGTTACATCCATTGATTGGACCAACGTAATTTGTGCCTATCAAAAATGATATAAACTTACCAGCTTCTTGCGAGTTTACAAAGCTAATTCTATTATCCATATTATTTATGTTCAATGGTTTTTTGTTGATTATGTTGTATATATAGTAATACATTCTTTTTGTATAATCATCTTTTCCAATTACGAAAGGTAGCCTTACTGCAATAGGATTAAATTTATTATAATACTGAAACACAGTGGCTTCTGCTAAACGTTTCCCTTCTCTAAAAGATATACCCTCGTCTCTCCATACCCATTTTATAGGGTAATCAAAAGGCGAGAAGTCTGTTTCAACAGTATTAATATGCTTGTCGTATACAGCTGCAGACGACGTAAATAAATACTTTTTACACTCGATATTTTCTAAAAGTATCTTTACATTATTAGAGTCAAATGCAAGGTTATCTATAATAATATCAAAAAATCTACCTTTAAGTTTTTCTTGTATATCAATTATATCGTTTCTTTCATTAATAACAATGCGATTTATTAAATCTCCAAAAGGGTCAGGTGTTTTTCCCCTAGTAGCTATTGTAACATTATAGTTTTTTGAAAGTAAACTCGAAATGATATGCTTTCCTATATATCTGGTACCACCAAGAATTAATATGTTCATATTTACCTCCATAATTTATTATGACAATATTACTTACTCCACTATCACTTCAATCCATTTCTCTGTATTGTCCATAAATTCGAGCATTTCCTTCAACGATGCGAACTCTATGAAGATAATACCAATAGCTTTATTAGCTCCATCAAAATACTCCGCTATATCCCCGTCTTTTTTGTACATTACTTTTTTAATAATTTTTTGCTCAATATTGTTTTTAAATTTAACACCTTTTAAAATGCCATTTTGCGAAGTATGCAATACATGAGTAGCTAGGTATTTGTTAAAGCATTTATTTTGTTCAAAGTAATATTTATTACCCAATGCGGATTCAACTGTTGCAGCAATCATGTCGACTCCTGTAGCCATATATAATAGGTCTGGTATCATATTACCACCATTTCGTGGCCCCATTTCAATAAAATATAGATTATCTTTTCTGTCGAACATAATTTCAATATTAAATGCACCGAATTTTATATCTAACAAGTCAAAAAGCCTTTGTATACTTTCTCTTACAACTTTTAAACGTTTTTCGCTCAGTAAAATTGGATAGCTTGTCCCTACAGGCACAAATGAGTTAACTTTTTTATCCCTATGGCTATTTAGAAGTCCCCAATATTCTACTTTCCCATCCACTACAAAACAATCGCCTGCAATCATATACGGATGATCTTGAACAATGAATTCTTCTACAAGAATACTCTTGCTTCTAGAATTATCGAGTGCAGTTTTAACTGCTTTTTCCAATTCATCTTTTGAGTCTACTCGACTCACACCCTTACTTCCTGAGGAATCAGTTGGCTTCACCATTATAGGAAATTCAAAATGATTGATTGATTCTTTTACTTCATCGTAGTTATTAAATTTCTGAGCACGAGGGCAATTAAATTTATTCTCTTTCAAGAATTCCCTAAATTTATCCTTATAAGCTAATGTTTCAACCGATTTATATGGGTTTGTAGGTATACCCATCTTTTCAGCAACATAAGCTGCAGTTGGTGCAGCTGGATCAGAAGCATATGCTACTATTCCATCTACATTTTCTTTTCTTGCAACCGAAAGAATAGCTTCTATATCAGTTGTGCTTGTGCAATAAAATTTGTCAGCATAATATTGTCCCGGATTATCTTGTAGATAATCACACAACACGGTATAATAACCATTATTTTTAGCGTACCCAATTGCTGGAATTTGCTGGATTGAGCCACCTAACAATAATATTTTATTCAATTAAATCACCCATTACTAATAATTATTTACAACAGGCAGATTTACGCTAACAACTTCATACCAATCTTCTTTTCCTGAATACTTTTGAACAGTTGGCCATAATATGCATGTTTTCTAGCAACTTTTACTAATATTTAGCCTTACTTTTTATTGAAGTAATTTTGTTTGTAAAATGTAATCCCTCTATCCACCCTCTTGGCGTATGGTAGCGGCAAGATTCTTGTGTACACTCATTCCCATAAGTTTCTAAAAAAATAATTTGAAGTCCTTCGTAAGCAGCCCTTCATTTTCTGAGTTGACCATGTAGAGTTATAGCCAATCGCTTCGAAATAAATAATCTTCTAAGAGAATCTTCGGAAGGGAATGAATTTTTAATCTTAGCAAGCTTACGAGCTTCTTGGTTGAACATTTCAATCCAATTAGTAGTTATCAATATCTTTTCTGGTAGCAAGAGGGTAACTTAATTATAGAACCCACCAAACGAATAAATTACTATTATTGTTAAAAGAATCTACAACTTTGAGGTAGAGCTGATAAGAGATTCTTCCAAACTGGTACTTGATTGATATTGGGATATTATTAAACACGAGAGGTCTCCTTCGGGGTTTTGTTCTTTTCTTCTAAGAAGACTAAAACACAAATTTAAAGACTTCTCTCTTTACACTATCTGGCGGATTAGTTGTTTACTTTATTGGAATATGATGTTGTAGTAGCGTTGCTTTTTTATTTTTAAGTTTATAATTTTCCATGCCGTTTATAGTATCTTATCAAGTGGTGTAAATTCGTAGTTTTGTCGTTAATGTAGTTTTCAAAGGCCAGAACCAAGCTTATCTTTAACAATCACATTCCGCAATGCTCAATTTTTATTGACGGAGGAAAAGGAAGAAGCGTGCTTGATCTTACCATATCCAACCTGTAACTTTGATTCACGTACCTCCGGAAAAATAGCATCGAGTCATAAATACGGATACTGTAGCGTAAAGAATGATTAACAAAATGCTAGACATGTTCATCCACTTTGATATAAACCTCTTGAATGACATTTAATAATGTTTTTCCCACATATAACAGCGCTATCAGAGGTTTGGAAAGTAACTTTCCCTGAAGCAATTTCTTAATTTGTAAATCAAATGTTCTCAGACATATCTTGTATGGTCTTGGACGTAATCCGTTACGACTGTTATATCTTTAATCAATACATTATTACCTTTGCGCACAAATTTTAGCTGTTACTCCAGCATCCATAATATTTTGTGGAATTAAAGCCATGGTTTCTCACATAATCTACATCAGTGTTGAAAATCTCGTCTATCAACGGTATAAATTTTTGGTAGTCTCGATATAACCACCTCTACGATATTGGTTTGTGCGAATAAAGTAGATGCCCTATCGTGGTTTCTTTGTCTAGAAATATATATGCCACAATTATGCCGCCGATTTTACACCACTACATAAGACTATAACTTGCCTTTTCTCGAATAAATTCTATCATAACAAAAACAACTGCAGCTCTATTTCATATTCATTATTTTTTCTTTAGCACATGCCAAATACATATAAAGTTTCGGGAAATAATACCTACTATATAACTTTATTTTACCCCATCTCTTCAATTCGTCGCAATATTTTGAATACCTATAATCATTAATTTTTTCTATTTTTCTTCTAAGTAATATTATTTCTACTTCCCTATTTATTATTGCTTCTTCTACCTCTTCAAAATACTTACAGTGTGTATATTTATTAAAATTATTTAGTATATCTATAAATCCATTTATGTATATTATTTTTTCGTTTGTTTTCTTGTTGTAGAATCTAGCCGTAGCTGAGCCAGAGTGTCCTGTTCTATAACTCGACATCACTTCATTTATATAATAAGCATATCCACGACTAGCTATAATTAACTGCGAAGGATAATCTTTCACTACTGATTTGAAATACCATTCTGGCAGAACTTCCATAGCAGATTTAAGATAAACTCTAGATGCTGTAGGTATAAATCCTAAAACTGCTAATTCCCCAGCATTGAATTCTCTGCAAGTAACATTTTTATCTATTAACAATTTGTTAGTTGTTTTCCTTTTTTCGTTTGTAATATTAGCATTGTGAAAACACATGGTGCAATTAGGATGACTTAACATATAATCTATTTGTTTCTGTAGTTTATATGGTTCTACCCAGAAATCATCACCTTCACAATCAGCTATATATTTGCCTTTGGCTCTTGAAATATTAAATTGTCCAACAGATATCCCTTTCGAATATTGATTCTCTTTTTGGTAGATAGGTTTTATTATATCGGGATATTTTCGCTCATATTCTTTAATAATATGAGCAGTTCTGTCAGTTGATGCATCATCATGAATAAGGATTTCATATTTGAAATTTGTTTTTTGCATAAGAAACCCCTCTATTGCATCTGCTATATATTTTTCATGATTATATGTTATGCAATTTATGCTAACCAAGACCAAAACTTACCACTCCTTCTGTCAGTCTATACTTGCTAGATCATTATAGAAACATTCAATTGTTGTAATTAACACAAATAAATTAAGAAACTCATTTTGCCGAAAAGCATAGCCTTTAAAATTTATTGTTAACATAACTATTAATATTATTAGTGTTATATTCTTACGTTCCCGTTGATTATTTTTACTCCCAGACAATATAAATTGTATTATACTCATATATAGTAATAATGTATAAAATATTCCTCCTAAAAACAAATCATTTATATACCCCACATCAGTGCTATAATCTTTGTATTTTGAGTAAAAGTAATTTTGTCCTGACCCAAACAATAATGTGCTTACATCTGGAAAAAATATCATGTTGCTCAAAGCTTGATAATAACCTGTTTTATTTCCTTTTAAGAAATTTATTGTTTCATTATATCCATCTGCAATCCAACTTGCTGTAATTTCAGATCTCTGTTCAACAAAGCTCACTAAAAAAGAAGCTGTATTTATCAATACAATTATTATACATACTAACTTAAGCATTTCTTTAAATCTGTGTTCTCTTATACATAAATACAACAATACAATTATACCAATAACAAATACTATCACTCCTGTTCTGGCATTTATAACTGCAGAAATAATTAATGGTGGTATGTACCAAAGATACCATAGCGATTTCCTTAGCGAAAATATCAATGCTATGATTGCCATAAATCCTTGTACAACAGGCATACCAAACATCATTCCTGATGAAAATCCGTGAACTCTATATTTAACCCAATAAGACATCGATTCTGAATCGTAAAAATTGAAAAAGTTATCTACTATGAAATTCTTAAACATCGGATTAATAAACATTATCATAGATATTGCTGCTTGTATTAAGGCTACATTAAGCAACAAATCATAAATATTGTCTATCTGGTATTCATATCTCTTAAACAATATTGTAACTAGCAGTGAAATGGGTAATACTTCAACGACTATGATTATAATGTTGTAAATACTTATATACATCTTAGTCGTAAAAAACATAATTACTGCCAGTATAATAGAAGCGTACACAACTCCAACATTAAGTCTTAGAATTCTTTTGTCCCTATAAAATGAAACAACCACCCTTTTATATTTTAAAAGCAACAAAGCATATGATAAACCCGCAACAATGTGCAATATATTTATTGGAAGAATTGGCGGAGTATATATGAATAAAAAGACAAATATAATAAGCAAAGGTGAATGTTTAAATTTATTTTTCATAAACTACACCCCTAAAGTAACTATGGCAGTGCTTTTTTCCATTTAATCTTTTGTTAATCATCATATTATCCTATTCCTTTTCCGTTTTCAGCTGCTAGTGTATTTCCATAAATTTCTAAGAACATAATTTTAAGTTTCATAAGTTTAAGCAAAACGCTTCATTTTTAGAGTTGACCAGGTTGAATTGCACTCTATTACTTTTGAAGTAAATTCTAAGAGCATTCTCATTCGACAATGGTCATCATACTTAGAAAAACCAGCTACTGATTCAGCTAAACAGAAATTTGCTGGTAAAAAAGATGTCAAAACTGCTATGAATTCATTCGTCCCATTATAAAATTAAGTGCGACACAAGAACATTAAAAAACCCATAAGACCTTCTG
>ENA-UOOI01003626-UOOI01003626.1-fermentation-metagenome-genome-assembly--contig:-NODE-3626-length-11325-cov-25.334783_pt1 | contig 11325 bp, 9 predicted proteins | sample MGYA00245779_ERZ724027 | MGnify/ENA primary metagenome ERZ724027 (study PRJEB28704, sample SAMN03018318) | fermentation metagenome | biome: anthropogenic terrestrial biome; feature: soil; material... | reverse complement strand
CTCTGACCTGACCTATATTCCGTGTAAGGATGGATTTCTTTATCTGACCTGTGTGCTGGATCTTTTTGACCGCAAACTGATCGGATGGTCCATAAGTGATCATATGAATGCATCCCATACCGTAGTCCCGGCCATCAGGATGGCCAACAGGAACAGACCTTTTGGAGAAGGAATGATATTTCATTCTGACCGGGGCATCCAGTATGCCTGCAAACAAACTGTAAACCTGTTGAAATCCTTGAAGCTGGAACAAAGTATGAGTGGAAAGGGAAATTGTTGGGATAATGCTGTGGCTGAAAGCTTTTTCAAAACTTTCAAATCTGAATTGGTCTATGGTACCAAACTCAAAACAAGAGAGCAAATGCGCTTGTATGTATTTGAATATATTGAATCCTGGTATAATCATAAAAGGAGATTCTCAGCATTGGGTAACTTAACCATTGATGAATTTTGGAATCAGTATAATCTTAAAAAAGAATCAATTAAAAATGTCGCTTAACTTTTTGTCTCAATTAAGTTTGCAAGACCAGTCCATTATTACTAAAACTGACATATCGAAATTAGTAGACTATCTTTTATTGAATGCATATTCTGTTAACTCTTCAGGCTTATATAACGGGAAAGCTGGAATTTCATTGTGTCTTTTTGAAATAGCTCGATTTCTACAAGATGATTACATTGAGAATCACGCATTTGAATTGCTACAACAATCTCTATTGACTAGAAGTGAAGACATTGGATTCGAAAACGGATTATCTGGAGTAGGGTATGTATTGACATATTTAATTAAAAATAAATTTATTGACGCTGATTTCGATGAATTATTCGGTTTACAATTGAAAAAGATTGAAAAATACATTGAAAAATCCGATATATCAGAAATTGGAGGAGAAAAATTTATTAGGCAAAATATTAAGATCGTTTTCTTTTTGGATTTATTGTGTTCCTGTGATAGCAATTACCATTACTTAGCACGTTTATTTCCTATCTTTTCTAAGGCAGTATCTCGATTATTGAATAAATATACTTCTGCAATTGATAAAAGACAAAATGTAGCCCTTAAAACAGAATATATTACTTTCTTTGAAACATATTTAACCGCAACGGCAATTTGTGATGAATTTCTAATCTCATCAGAAGCGTTAGATGGATATACTTTGCTATTCAAGCGAAACAGGTTGATATCCAATTTTAAAATAGGATATTATTTGGGAAATATAATTACGAGGGATGATGCCTCTATGTTAAAAAAAATGGAAGAAGTAAATAAGGGGTATGCTTTACAAAACATACATCTTAAAATGATGCCATTAGCACAATATATTGATTTACTTTACTTGTTGCGGAAAAATGAAAATTTGTACAAGGAGTATATAGAATTGTTGGAGAAAGGGCTTTTCGACGACATGTCAGGTGAACAACTGGAGCAAAATCTATTGTCCGCTATTGGTAAAGAATGCTTTGTTGCTGGATATCAATCAGGAATTGCTCGTTTCCTACTTTATTTGATATATCGGGAGATTAAGGATGTACGTACTCGTTTAGTGTTTTTGTAACTCATAGGAAGAAGATATGGAACCTATTAACCTTTTTTTGATGGATATGAGTCACGCTGGAAATACTTCAGGTGTTGATCGCTACATTGGAACCTTGTTGAAAGGATTGGAGAATTTTCCGTACATCCGCGTTTGTTGGATTCATTTGAGGCACGATCCCTCCATTTTGTTTTATTCCGAAGAACAAACGTCATACTATACGAAAATCACTATTCCTTTACCCCAACAATTCAAAGAGATAATCTCTCAAAAATTCTGGAACAATAAATACAACGAGCAAGTTTATCGAATTACACGACATCTGTTTGAAAGAAAACAAAACTGCATTATACATATTCATACGCTTAATTTGATTGATTTAGCTACATTCATTCGTACAAAGATAAAGTGTAAAATCATAACGCATCTGCACTGTATTCCGTGGAAAGGATTATATAACAGTAATATTCGTAAATTTAATGAACTATACAATCTTGTGAATATAGAAACGAATCAAGTCTTTAAACGAATCAACTTTGTTACTAATCATAGTGAAATTCAATCTTATACTGACTCAGACCATATAATCAGCGTAACATGCTGTGCAAAAGATTTTCTGAGAGATATAATGGATATTCCTGACACAAAAATATCCGTTATACACAATGGTATACAGGATTTCAGAAAAAAGGACGAAAGAAAAGTGAAAAGGAATAACCGTGTATTCCAATTGCTCTATGTAGGCGTTTTGTCTGAAAGCAAAGGGTTAATGTATATTCTGGATGCTATGCGTAAAGTGCAAGAAAGAGGATATAAGGTTTCTTTGACAATCGCTGGCAAAACAAATCCAGGGAAAGTCATGAGAATTAAAACAGAAAATAAAGATTTATCCCTAAATCTACTGGGTAGAATTCCGTTTGATGAATTGAAAGAATATTATATAAGGAGCGATGCCGGTATTATCGCTTCACTCCAAGAACAATCAAGTTATGTAGCTATTGAGATGGCAATGTTCCGTTTACCTATAATTACCACGGCAGTAGATGGATTGGACGAAATGTTTAGTGATAACCGGAATGCCTTGAAAGTGAATACTCATTTCTCTAGAGTTAAAAGGCTCTCGGTTGATACCGAACAAATGGCACTTAAGATTATTACATTAATCGAAGATGAAATGCTAAGAGTACAGTTGAGCCGGAATGCAAGGCTATTGTATGAAAATGAATTTACATTGGAGCGTATGATGAAACAGACTTTGGAAGTATATCAAAAAGTATTGGGAGGAATGGTGTATGAATGAGATATCCGTAGTAATGGTGGCATATAATGCCGAAATATTTATCAGCGAGGCAATAGAAAGTGTATTAAAACAATCATTTTCCGATTTTGAATTCATTATAGTGGATGACGGTTCTACTGATAATACCAAAAAAATTATCCGGTCCTATACCGATAGTCGGATTAGAGTGGTAGAAAATAGACATAACTATATTGAATCTCTGAACTTGGGGATCGATAATGCTAGAAGAAAATATATTGCTCGCATGGATGCAGATGATATCATGCATATTGATCGGTTAAAAATACAATATAGCATTATGGAGGAAGAACCGGGTATTACAGTATGCAGTTCATGGATGTCTCCATTTGGAGAAAATATTTCGAGAGGAAGTGTCTCCCAATCAGTTTCAGGCTTTGTGGAGAATCCGTTATTATTATTTTTGAAAGGAAATTTTATTTTTCATCCTACCACAATGATCCGTTCTAACTTTCTGCGAAAGCATTTACTTCAGTATGAAAATTATGAATATGCTGAAGATTATAAACTTTGGGTTGATACTACAAAGAAAGGAGGAAATTTTTATATAGAACCCCAACCCTTATTGTTCTATCGTGTTTCCAAACAGCAAATTAGTAATGTAAAGAAGGATCTGCAGAATAATACTTCAGGGCGAATAAAAAAAGAAATTTTGGATTACTTAATGTTGCTGAATAGTGAAAAATTTGCAAGTATTAAAAAGGTTGCAGATGCAATGTGGAGTGCGAAAAATGAAAAAATTATGGATGACAATGACATCTTCTCATTCTTCTACTCAATGTTCATGAAAAACAGAAACTTCCTGATAACAGGACACAATATGCATTTGTTATAAACAATCAAAATTAAATAATTATGAAGAAGTATACAAAAAAAGTTTAGATGAACTAAAAAAGGAAATGTCGGTGATTAGTGAAGCTATGCTATCTTATTTCATTGGAGGTGATAGTGTCTATATGCTATATTACTTAATATAAAAACACAAATGTATGAAAAAGGAATATATATATATTATGGCCATATTTCTTAGTTTAGGGACGTTTAGTAGCCTTGCACAAGAAAGTAAAACAATGGGAGAGAATATCGTAAAATATAGGCAGAATGATCCTGTTGGGAAATCTTTAGATTATTCCAATACAATTTGCGATACATTATTATACGATAACCAGATTATTCTTTTGGAAACATCTCCCCTTCTCCAATTGAAAGGAATAAGTTTACTATCTGATATAAATCAAGAACAATTATTAGACAGCATTTACAATTGTACAAGAGGATTTACTTCAACATGGAAACTTGAAAATAAAGAACTTATTCTCTTGAGTATACATCCCTATAAAGATGCGGATAAGCAATTTAAGAGTATCCTAAAACTAAGACAAATTAAGCGTATAGGTGAAGGCCCTATTAAGGCTGATTGGATTTTCGGGTACAATTATTGGTGGTTCTGATGCTATTAAAACCAATTATGGGTACGCATTCAAGCGAGAGTATGAATTAGAATTTAATGAGGGAGTATTGGTAAACGAGAAATGTAATACATTTCCTTATGGATCCTTGGAAAATGAGGAAAGCCTTACAGAGTTTCTACAAGAAAATGGTAATGCTTTATTAGGCACATTTCTGCATATTGACAGGTTTGTTTCTTTCCGAGATGCCGTAAGTCGAACAGATGAAAGTGGTTGGACTAGATATACTGTTCCTCTATATGCGACTCCAGAGGGCGATGCATATTATATACCTGCTTATAATGAGCAAAAGACAACGGTTTATAAGCTAAGTCTTGATAGAACAATGTCAGGCCGTGTCCGTATTGCAAGAATGAATTTTGTAAATATGATACCTCAAGGGAGTTTTTACCCGAGGTTTTTAAGAGATGGGACTATCTATCAACCAAATTATATTGAATTTACCCATAATTTGTACGGAGATATTACTAAGGCTAACCTTGTAAATTATATAATAAGCAAAAAACCTTCAACTGATGGCTTCTGGATAAGACATGAGGATGATCAACCGCATTAATAATATTACTTCTAAATGATGAAGTTGGGATACAATTGAGTGGCTGTCTCCTAACTATCCAATCTTGTTGTAGCCTACCGATTAAGCACTATCCGCAATGCTGACTAAATTGTAATACTGGAAAAAGGCTTTGTGGTAGAAATCGGCAATCATAATACACTGGTGAAAAAGAAGGGATACTATTATTATAATCTGGTTTCTACGTAAATGTAACAGGTTCTATAAAAATTCAATATATGAAGTTCCTAGCATTAATTGTTGATAAATAAGTTGATTAAAATAAATTGGAATGAATGAGCAAGTTTTAATAAGTGTTGTAATGTTAATTTACAATCCAGATCAAGTTTTAGAGAGATGTATAAAAAGTGTAATAGGGCAGACCTTAAGGTCATTAGAGTTTATTATTGTTGATTGTGATCGGACAGGTTATACGTCTACAATATTAGAACAATTTCAAGATGAAAAAATTGTAAATATTGTAAATTGGCAACCTAATTATATTGATTCACTAAATAAAGCTATTTCTCAATCAAAAGGAAAATATATTACTCTAACAGATTCTAACAGTATACTACATAAGCAGAAACTTGAGAAACAGTATATGTTTCTGGAGAATAATATTGATATTGATAGTTGTATTACAAGAGTAAAAACATTTGGGTCATGTAGTTTCAATATAAGAAATAGTTTCTCCAGAGATGAGACGACTCTCACTTTATTAACCAAAAATCCCATTATCTCTTCCTCAATAATGTTTAGAAAATCTTCATTGATAGAATATGGGTTATTTCAGGAATTGTATGAAAAAGAATTTTTATATGTTGAAAATTATCGATTATGGACTGTTCTTATAACTAAAGGCTGTAGATTTGGATTCCTCCCCGAAGTGTTATTAGACTATTGGATTTCAGGATATCAATATCCTTTGGAAGTCAAAAGATATATATTGGCAAAAGAGGCGCATATCCAAATAGAATACATTAATTACATTAATAAGCAAATAGCGAATGTAGATATTAGTAAAACTCATGAGATAGAAGACCAAATTTTATTGTTTGAGAAAAGACAAATAGATTTTGAAACGCTAAAATTGAAAATTAGTGATTTGTATCAATCTCTATACCTCAAAGACAAGCCAATTAACCACAAAAAAAATATTCTGTTTTGTATACCCAGCTTAGAGTCGGGAGGAGCTGAAAAGCAATTGATAGTTTTACTTGAAAAGATAGATTATACTATTTACAATGTCGATTTATTAATATTGAATAGATGTGGGGTTTATTTTAAAGATATACCCCAATCTGTCAATTGGTATACTTTGAGCTATTTTGAAAAATATTCAGTCACAGAATATGATACCGAAATAGCATTCTTGGAAGGAATTTCAACGAAATATATTGCCAATAGAGAAACTAAAGCTAAAAAACTTGCTTGGGTAAGGGTCGATCTTTACAATTTTCATTGGACAAAAGTATTTTTTAAAGATTTAAATGAAGAAAAGTTGTGTTATCAGAAGTTTGATCGTATATTATTTAATTCCAATGAAACCCTGGAAAGATTTACACAATGTTTTGGTGATCTTCCTGTACAAAAGACTGTTTTATACAATCTTATTGATAAAGAAAAAATTGTTGGATTAAGTAATGAATACTCAATCACACATCCAAATGTCGTAACATTATGTAGTATTGGAAGATTGCATGTTCAAAAAGCGTATGAGAGACTAATAAGAGCCTTAGATGCATTAAAAAGAGAAGGATTGTCTTTTCATTATTGGATAATTGGGGAAGGGAATCTAAAAGAGAAATTAGAAAAAATGATCTCTCATTTTTCTTTGGAAAAAGACATATCTTTAATAGGATTTGTTAAAAACCCATTTCCATATTTAAAATGTTGTGATATTTTTGTACAAGCATCTCTTGCAGAAGGTTTTTCCTTGGTCGTAGCGGAAGCGATTTGCTTAGGTAAACCCATTTTGGTAACTAATACGGCGGGACCCTCAGAATTAATGGATTATGGGAAATATGGCTGTGTCGTTGATAATAATTATGATGATATACTGAATGGAATAAGAGAGTTGATTTTAAATAATGAAAAAAGGAATGATTTATCAAAGAAGTCCATATCAAGATCATCTATGTTTGATATTGAAAAAAGTGTAAGAGATGTCATGAATATTATAGGGTAAGAAAACTAGCTTATCTTTGAGTAATAACTGTCTAAGGGAGGGGAGAAGTTAACCTTTAGTAAAAATGAAATATTCAATTGTCTGAAAACCAATACCGACGGATTTATATTCATTCGTGTTAGCGATAGTTTTAATGACAACTACTCTTATTCAGATAGTTATTTCTGGAATAAAGGAATTGAAAGGGCAGCTTTTTTAAAGAGGAATTTGTAAGTATTATGCAATGAAAAAAGTTTTGGTTGATTTTTATCTTCCGGGAATTGTAAATTCTCGATCTAAATTAAAAAATATGGATAAATAGAAACTTTTAAATATGAATGATGAAGAAAAACGGAATTTACCCGCTGTAATTCCCAAGCAACCGGAAGAAGATTCCCCCGAAAGATCGGAAGAGGTGCAAGCCATCATCGAGCGTATGCCCACCTACTGGACCAAATGGGTAGCGTTATGCGTTGGAATTTTAATGGGTATTATTTTGCTGTTGAGCTTTTTGATACAATATCCCGACACGGTAGCCGGCCAGGTGTCCGTCACCGCCGTAACAGCGCCCGTGCGCCTGGTTGCCAATACCAACGGCCGCCTGATCCTGTTGAAAGACAACGGAACATTGATAGAAAAAGGCACGGTGATCTCCTATATCGAAAGCGGGGCCAACTACCGGCATATCCTCTGGGTGGATTCCCTGCTGAATAATCCCGCGGCGTTGGAAAACGAATATTGCATGCTACCCGATTCGCTGCTGTTGGGCGATGTTAGTTCCGCGTACAACGCCTTTATGCTTTCCTTCCTGCAACACGACCGGCTGTTGAATTCCGACATTTACGCCACCATGCGGCAAAACCTGCAGAACCAGATACACTCCGACAAACAGGTCATCGGGAACCTGAACGAAGAGCTGAAATTGAAGACACATATCCTGAAAGATTCCGAATACCGGTTAAAACAAGACAGCATCCTGCTGGATAAGAAAGTGATCAGCGAGCAGGATTACCAGCAGCAACGCGCCATGCATCTCTCCTTAAAAGAATCCCACCTGAGCCTGCAAAGCAACTGCCTGCTCAAACAGTCGGAGATCAGCCGCAACCTGATGGAAATACAGCGCATCCAACTGGAAGAGGATGAAACCAAGGAAAAAGCCTATTCCGAATTAATGACACAAAAGAATGCCCTGGCCAATGCCGTTACCCTCTGGAAAGAACGCTGCCTGCAGTACAGCCCGGTGGAGGGAGAACTCGAGTACCTCGGCTTCTGGCGGGACAACAGCTTCGTTCAATCCGGGCAGGAACTGTTCACCGTGATCCCCGATAAAAATAATATCGTGGGTGAAGTCATGATCCCCTCTCACGGGGCCGGGAAAGTGGAAACGGGACAAACCGCCAACGTGAAGATCAACAATTATCCCTACGACGAGTACGGTTTGCTCAAGGGCATGGTAAAATCCGTCTCGCGCATTACCAACAAGATAGAAACTCCAAACGGGACAAGTGACGCCTACCTGGTCGTTATTGATTTTCCCGGGGGAACGACCACCAACTTCGGGAAATTCCTTCCCCTCGATTTTGAATCGAAAGGAACGGCCGAGATCATCACCAAACGGAAACGCCTGGTAGAACGCCTGTTCGATAACCTGAAATCAAAAGCAGAAAAATAAACAATAAAAAACAAGAACAAAGGATATGCTATTGAACCGTTTCCCCGTGGAATACCAGATGGATTCGCAAGATTGCGGCCCGGCCGCGCTAAAGATCATCGCCAAGCATTTCGGGAAATTCTATTCCCTGCAATACCTGCGCGACCGGTGCGGGATAACCAAAGAAGGCGTTTCACTGCTTGATCTCAGCACCGGGGCAGAAAGCATCGGCCTGCGTACCCTGGCCATCAAGTGCACCATCGACGACGTGGTAACCAGCATCCCTTTTCCCGCCATAATCTTCTGGAACAACAACCATTTCGTGGTGGTGTACGCGGCCGATAGGAAACACGTGTGGGTCTCCGACCCGGCAAAGGGACGCGTAAGATACACGCGTGAACAGTTCAGGAAAGGGTGGTACCAGAAAGATGAAAAACAGGGCGTGCTGCTTGCCGTGGAACCGACGGCCGACTTCAAGGACTCCAAAGCACAGAAAGCACAACGGAAAAACAGTTTTTCGAGCATCCTGAAATATTTCCTGCCCTATAAGAAAAATTTCACGCTTGTCTTTATTATCATGCTGGCGGTAACCCTGCTGCAGGGCGTCTTACCATTTATTTCCAAAGCGGTCATCGATGTGGGGATAAGAACTTCCGACGTGAATTTTATCCATATGGTGCTTATCGGTAATATTTCCATCTTGTTCAGCGTGATGATCTTTAATGTATTAAGGGATTGGATCCTGATGCATATCACCTCGCGTGTGAATATCTCCCTGATATCCGACTACCTGATAAAGCTGATGAAACTGCCGGTTACCTTTTTCGAGAACAAGCTGCTTGGCGATATCCTGCAACGCGCCCACGATCACGAACGCATCCGCAACTTTATCATGAACAATTCGCTCGCGCTTGTTTTTTCGACCTTCACGTTTGTCCTGTTTGCCATTATCCTGTTGGTATATAACGCCGTTATTTTTTATATATTCCTTGCCGGCTCCATGTTATACGTGGTTTGGGTACTGCTGTTCCTGAAGATCCGCAAGAAACTCGACTGGCAATACTTCGAACTGGTTTCCAAAAACCAGAGTTACTGGGTGGAAACCGTATCGGCCATACAGGACATCAAGATTTACAATTACGAGAAATACCGCCGATGGAAATGGGAAGAGATCCAGGCACGGCTTTACCATGTCAACAAGAGGGTATTGACCGTGACCAATGCCCAGAACCTGGGAGCGCAATTCATCGAAAGCATTAAGAACATGGCGGTCGTGTTTTTCTGTGCCATCGCCGTGATCAACGGGGAAATAACGTTCGGTGTAATGATCTCCACCCAATTTATCATCGGCATGTTGAACGGCCCTTTGGTCCAGTTTATCAATTTCATCGTGTCGGGGCAATACGCGAAGATCAGCTTCCTGCGCATCAATGAAATCCGTCAACTGGAAGACGAGGATGAATTGTTGACCATCGGGACAAACGCCACTATTCTTCCCGGTAATAAAACGATCACCCTGCAAAATGTCCATTTTCAATATACCGTGAACAGCCCGCTGGTATTGAGGAACGTTTACCTTACCATCCCCGAAAAAAAGATAACGGCTATTGTCGGGGGAAGCGGCAGCGGGAAATCTACCCTGTTGAAACTGCTTGTCCGGTTATACAAGCCCAGTTACGGCGATATAAAAATGGGCGGGATGAACGTCAACCTGGTTAACCTGCGTCAATGGCGCGAGATGTGCGGCGTGGTGATGCAGGACGGGAAGACTTTTAACGATACCGTTTTGCATAATATCGTGTTGGATGACGAGCATATTGATTACGAGCGTTTGCGTGAAGTCTGCCGCGTGGCACAAATAGAGACGGAGATCAACGAAATGCCGAAAGGCTTTGAAACGGTTATCGGGGAGAATGGCCGCGGGTTGAGCGGCGGGCAAAAACAGCGGCTGCTTATCGCCCGGGCGCTCTACAGGGATCCGAAACTGTTATTCCTGGACGAAGCTACTAACTCGTTGGACGTGATCAACGAACGCAAGATCGTGGATGCATTGAACGGCGCCTTTAAAGACCGTACGGTGATTGTAGTGGCCCACCGGTTAAGCACTATCCGCAATGCGAACCAGATCGTCGTGCTGGATAAAGGTTTCGTGGTGGAAGTTGGCAACCACGATACATTGATGGAAAAGAAAGGACAGTATTACAATCTGGTTTCTACGCAAATGCAAACGTAACTGATTTAAGAGGGGCCACGTATATCTAAAATACTTTACATTGATCTTCAAGTTACATATATTAAGACAGATTAAAATGAGAAGAATATTATTAGCATTCACTATATTCCTTTTTTCAATTACTATATTCGCGGGCAGTAATACAATAGACAGAGATCGTTTTAATTTGATGTTTAATTATTCCGATTCCGTGGATTTTATTTGGGAATCAAGAACGCCAACGAAACCGAAGATAGACAGTTCGGAGTTTATAGACTCTAAACATCCAATCTATTTTGAGGCGGATAAATATTCGATCTATGATTTATATCATTTTTATCGTTTAAAAATTGATTTGTTTCTGTATTAGCCCGAATTAACCGAGCACTTTAATTGTATTTAATTTTTTTTATTACT
>ENA-UOOI01003624-UOOI01003624.1-fermentation-metagenome-genome-assembly--contig:-NODE-3624-length-11329-cov-13.202767_pt1 | contig 11329 bp, 17 predicted proteins | sample MGYA00245779_ERZ724027 | MGnify/ENA primary metagenome ERZ724027 (study PRJEB28704, sample SAMN03018318) | fermentation metagenome | biome: anthropogenic terrestrial biome; feature: soil... | reverse complement strand
CGGAGTTCGCCATCCGTCAACATCAGATTGCTGGTGATGATCGTCGGCTTATTTTCCCGGTACCGTTCGTCGAGGATAACGACCAGCTCCTTCTGCGTCCAGGCACTTGCTTTTTCCGCGCCGAGGTCGTCCAGGAGAAGCACGTCCGCCAAAAGCGCCTTGTCGAGAATCCGCACCTGCTCCGCCTCGTCGGCATGGCCGTACATCATCATTTCCAACTGCTGCGGGACGTTCCAGTAAGCGGCGCGGTACCCGTCTTCCAGCGCACAGTTCAAAACCGCGCAGCCGAGGTGCGTCTTTCCGCAGCCCACGGCGCCCATCAGGATCAGGCCGCGGCCGGCGAGAAAATTCTCTTTCCGGTTCAGCAGATATTTCTTCACCGTCTCGAATGCCTTTTCTGTCCCGGGCACCCGGCGGTATCCTTTCAGCGTCGCGGTAAAGAACATTCCCGGGATCTCCGCCCACTTCAAGCGGCGCTGCCTCGCTTCTTCGCGATCCCGCGCTTTCTTGGACGCATCTTCGGCCTTGATCTCCGCGTCCCGGCAGGAGCACGGCTTTTCAAACTCGCGGATTTTCCCATCGGCCCACATCCGGAATGCGTAGATGTGATCCCCGCATTTCGGGCAGACACGGCCAGTATCGTAGATTTTCCCGGGCAACGCAGTGGATGATAATTTCTCCATCGTCTTTCCGTCCATGGCGATCACTTCCCAAAATTTTTATAGCGGCTCGGATCAGTCAAATCTGGCCCTCGTGCAGGCGGCCGTTCCTTTCGTTCCCGGTCCTCGTTTTGCAGGACACTTCGCACGTAGGATGCCGATCGGCCCTGACATCGCGCGGTTTCCGCGATGGCGTCCAGGATACGCTTCACGGGATAATCCCGGAACAACTCCCCCAGGGTAACGCCGTCCTTCGACGAGGGCATCGGATTGACCTTTTTCTCGAATTCCTGGCAAACCACCCCAAAATCAGGCCCCGCCCCGCCGCCTTTCGGTGCCGCGCCCTCTACCGTGGAGGAAGATGGGGTATTTATTACACTAAGCTTATCTTTCCCTAAGGTCTTTGGTACTGGTACTGGTTTGGTTATACCCGCGCGCGGGTTACGCCTTTCTGCTCCGGACATTGGATGGACGTATTCCGGACTGTCCGCGGACAGTCCGCGGACATTTTGCGGACGATGCCCGGATGTGTCCGGCGCTTTCTCTTGTTTTTCTTCGGACTGTCCGTGCTTCCTTGCCCGCCGTTTCCGCTCCGCGTCCCTGCGCTTTTCGGATAATTTGCTGGTATAGTCCGGCCAATCGTGCAACCGGTACTGGCCGTTTTCCTGCCTGTCCAGCCAGCCACATTGAACAAACGCCTGGACGAGTTTCCCTGCCTTTTTGACTGGCCAATCCAGGGCAAGGGCTATTCCTTCCTCGCCTATGGATTTCAGACTGCCGTCCTCGTCCGCACAGCTGAGTCCCCAGGTCCATAAGTCAACCAGGATTCCAACTGTTTCCCGGCGGCTGACCTTGAGCGCCTGTGCAAGTGCCAGCGTCTTAGGATGCCGCGGCATTTCCTGATGTAATTCAATCCAGATACTGTTCAGCACTCGATTCACACCGCCCTTAAAATACAGTGACCGGTTTTCCGGTCGACCTCTCGATTTCCCGTTTGAACTGTTCCGGATCCGCGTTGTTGCCAGATAGATGGATCAGATAAATGTGCCGGACCGTGCTCATGCCGTTGGCCAGAAAGAAATCCTTAACGTTTTCCAAGCCGAAGTGCGACCGCAGCAGCCGGGGCTTCATAATTTCTGGTACCCGGCCGTCCCGGATGCTCGCGTCCAGCAGCGGAAGGCTGTAATTGCATTCCACCATGATAATATTAAGCGATCGGAACAGGTTCGGAATGTAATATGTGTCTGTGGCGAAGAGGAGCTTTTCCCGGGCGACCGTGGAGTAGAGCAGGTACCCGCAAGGCTCCGCGGCGTCGTGTTTTGTCTCAAACGGTAAGATGATCCAGCTCGCAAGTTGAAATTGTTCCCCGGCCCGAACAACATGGACCCTGTAGGGATGGTTGATCGCTCCGTACCTGTCCTCAATGCCCCGGAACGTTCCGGAAGTCATGTAGAGATCAATCCCGCGCGCCGCAAGTCCGTCGGCACCTTTGGCGTGATCCTGGTGCTCGTGGGTAATCAGAGCGCCGGCCACGCGCGGCAGAATCGATAAATAGCCGGATAATATCTTTTTAGCGGGAATGCCCGCTTCCAGGAGCAGGGCGCTCTTGCCGTCGTCGACGGCGTAGGAGTTCCCGGAGCTTCCGGAAGCCAGGCATTTTACAGTAATCATGATTGTTTAAAACCCGGGGTCGTAGGCGACTGCAGGTTTGCTTCCAGCGGGCGGCGGAGTAGTTCTCCCCTTTTTCTCTTTGGGCGGCTCCTGCGGCTTTTCCGGGGCGGTTTCCGGGGCGGGCCCGTGCGTCTCGGAATGCTTTCCGCTGCCATCCGGATGTTCAGGATCCGATCCGGCGGTCGGCTCCTGAACTTCCCCGGTTTTCTCGTCAACTTCAATGTCAATGGGATCAGAATTTGCAAACTGCTTGATCTCACGGTTTGCGGCCTTATAGGATTCGTCCGTGGTCTCCTCAAACATGGTTTCAAGGGCACCGTTACCGAAATCCTTCGGGATCTTCTTGATCGCGTTGTTCCGCATCTTGCGCTCGATCATACTTTCACGGCTGTAAGGTTCTGTCCACGCCGGGCTGATGTAGGGCTGAAGCTCCGGGTCATCGAGGATTTCGTCAATCGTTTTATGGGCCCGGGCCTTGTCGAAAATCTCTCTTTTCTTCGCGGCTATTTTCTTTTTCTGGTCGGGAGTGGCATCCCACTTGCTTTTGGCGATCCCGAAGGTCTCCTGCATAAGATTGTTATTCAGGTGGGCGAGAAGGTTGTGGACCACGCCTTCGCGCTCGGTGATGAAGAAATCAACATAATTTTTTCCGTCCTTGCCATCCATGATAACCGGGTACACGACCTTGACGATCTTTTCGGAAATGCCTTTCGGCGCCCACTTTGGGGGAGTCATGTCCAGACCATTGAAAGAGGGATATGTAAAATCGTCTCCTTCGTGGACCTTCCAGATTTGGCAGATGCGCTTCACTCCGCGGCCGAAATTGGCGAGGATGGTATCGTTGCCGTCGCCCTCAATCCCCATTTCGACCTGCTTCATCCTGGCATCCTTCCCGCCGTTTGCACCCTTTTTCTTTACGTTGCGAAGCTCGAAGAACACTTCGCGGGGCTGGACCGAGGCGTTCAGCCGCAGACAGGCAACCTTGATCAGAATGTCAGAAATCGTACTGCGGTCGAGTTCTGGGCTTGCCCACGACACGCCCGCTTTGTCCAGCAGAGCGTTGATCCCGGAAATGGCATGCATCACGCACTGCCTGGAATAGGGGGAAAGATTGAGCTCGTTCTTCTCCATCTGGCCTTTGATCAGCGGCATAAACTGATCGTTCACCGCAGTGAGCTGAGTTTTGAATTCTTTTTTGGGAGCCGCATTGGCCGCCGGTGTTTTGTTTTCGCTCATGATTGATTATCCTCGCTTTCTTAATCTGCAAACGGTTCGCAAACCGTGAATTTCCAGCCTGTGCCCGTCTTTTCCAACGTGTAGTATCCGGCAAAATAATAATTTGCATCGCCATCTTTTGCGCCAGTTTGGATTCGGATGTTTCTGTGCCATTCGGCGCTTTCAGGAACCTGGCGTTTGTAAAGTTCTCCGAAGCAGAATTTAAGGACTTTTCCTTTATCCTGGCAGGCCGCTTCAATCTCCCACACACGGAAGAAATCGCCGTAGGGTTTATATTGGCCGCAGTGCGTCTGCGTCGCCTTGAATTCTGCTTTGGGCTTCTCCTGGTCCGCTTTACCGAGAATTGTTTTTGCCCGGTCCCGGAAGGGAGCAATCTCCGCTTCCGGGACATTGATCGATGTAATGACGCCCTGAACGACACCCTGTTTGTTTGCCAGATCGACAGTATCCCCGACGGCAACCTCGCAGGGAGTAAAATATGTATATTCCCGGCCGGAAGGCTGCCCGTTCTTCAGAAACCGAAGTTTAATGACGTTTGTCTTTTCCATGGCTATTCTCCTTACAAATTTTCAAATTCAGTTTCGAGCTGTCGTATTTTGCCTTCCAGATTTGAAAGGATCAGGGCTTTGCAGCCCTCTTTCGCCATCGGGTCGAGCATATCGTCCCTGATGTAAACTGTTTGGAAAGGATCGCCAATTACAAAAGTCATACCCGCATCAGTGTGGACGTTCTTGACTTCGACGATAACCTTATTGATTTTGTCGAGTTTCTCCGCGAGGCCATTGGCTTTTTTCAGATTTTCCAGCGTCATAACGCATCATTCTCCTTTTCAAATTTTTCTTCGGAAGCGTCTGGGTGTCCGTCGGCATACGCTTGGAGAATTTCCGGGCGGGTGCAGTTTTCTTGCTCGACGGCCGAATCTGCGTCGAATGGATCCGGCTCCTCGCCGGTCTTGTAGCAGCAGCCCGGATCACCGGAGTCGGAAGCGCCGTAAAACGGGCAGTCGATGTTTTTGCAGGGGTACGGCTCGTCGGTCTCGCCGGAAGCTGCGTCCTGTGCAGAATCGGGCTCGCCGCCTTCCAGCTCATCGGCAGCGGCCGAGTCGGTGACATTGTCGCTGGTTGGCGGATCCGCCGGCTCGTCCTCTTCGCCCTCATAGTGCTCCACGATCCCGGTCTTTCCGTCGACCGTGGCCGTGCCGCCCTGCGGCGGGTATTTGCGCTGCCCGGGCTGAATCTCGTCAAAGGAAAGTTGATGCTCGCGGTCGGCCGGAACGATAGGATTGCCCTGGGCGTCGAACTGCAGCTCCACCGCGTCTCCGGTCACTTTCTGCGGCTTCATGGTCAGATTGATTTTTCCGGATACCGCGCCGCCGAAGATATAGCTGCCGCCGTTATCTTCAAAAGTAACCTTAATGTTGATTTCGCCGTCATGCTGTTTTTTAGCGTGGAGCATGGCGACAAAGCGATTCAATGCAGTGTTGGCCGGGTTGATAATGTAGTCAAATTCAGGGCCGCGCAGGGAAAGCGGGTCGCCGGAAACCTCATCCGATTCTTCATCTTCCGGCTCCTTTTCGTCGTCCCCGGAAGCATTCTGCCAGTCGCAGACCTGCGGCGGCGCTTCTGTTTCATCGTCCGCGGAATCGTCTGAATTGGCCTCGAAATCGGGCGTTTCGTCCGCATCGTTCGCAGAATCGGCCTCGTTTCCATCGGATTTCGGCGGATCGTTCGCGGAGCCAGAATCCGACCGGACGGGCTCCTGATCCTCGGCCAGCTCTTCCATTCCGTCCGGGCCGATGTCACCCGGATCATCTTCCGGCCGTTCCATGTCAGTCCTTTCGTGTGCCATCGCTTTTGCCCCCTTAATTTGATTTAAGACAATTTCCTTCTCCTGCTCCGGAGTGACGTCCTTCCGGACGAGTTTATCGCATCCGGAAGGCAGCGCCCCGGGTTGCTTTCCTTCCGACCGGAAATAACGGTCAATCAACGCTTTTCGATCCGCTTCTCCTTGCTTATTTGCGGTAAATCCGAAGCTATACGGCCATCTGCCATTTTCCGGGGAATCCATGCCATGGTAGAGATGTTCATAATCGTGGCCGGGAAGTGCAAGGTAGTCATTGAAAAATGCCTGGATAAACTCGAGGTCAAGCGTCCGGACATGGAGCGCAGCACCTTTGGAATCACAACAATAGGCGTCTGTCTGATAGTCCAGGACTTTACTCCCCCGGCAGGCAAATATGTCGGAAATTTCGCCAGAAATGGGATCCTTCCATTTTTCAGGCTGTACGAACGGGCAACCGTAGCATTCATGCTTCGGACCGTAGTCCGGCATTTTGTGAGCCGTCGTAGCGGCGTGAGTGCTTTTCTGAAACGCATTTCCGCACTTGCAGACGTAGGTCGTCACCGGGGATCACTTCTTTTCACGGGGATTGTGACTTCAACCGACGACATCCCGGCATGCAGGATGTCTGACATTTTGCGCGCGTCCGGATAACGCGCGGCAATCATTTCTGCATATTCGTTCAGCATCAGGAGTATAAACGGAGCGCTGACGTAGCCGATTGGATTCAGCGCATCCGAGATCTTCCGGGAATATTCCTCTGCAATTTTTCCAAAGACCGGGCCGACGTCGCCGGGGCCGTGGAGTGCTTCGAAAAGCTCACGTTCAAGTTCAGGTTTCATTTTTGATCGTCTCCTTCACACCAAAAGAAATCATCCGCCGGCGACCAATCATCCATGACCAGCTTCGGCGGCATTTCGCGGTTGCAGATGGCGTCGCCCTCGCCGATGTAGCAGAAATCGCCGCATTGGTCGTCACACGTCCGCGCCCCAAGAGGTCTTCTACATTTTTTCATTCTGCTGCCGCCCCCTGCTCCAGGCGAAGCTGCTCGGTCAGCGTGGCGATGAATTCGCTGTTGGGGGGATGATGGAGTACCGGACCGAAAAGGCTTTTATAGACTTCGGGGTCGCTGCCGTTCCATGAAATCTCAATTGCGTGACGGATAGCCTTCTCCACGCGAGAGGCTGTGCTGTTTTCCCGCTTCGCAATCGCGGGATAGAGGCGCTTGATGATTTCCCGGATGTAAGTACCGTCGTTGAGGCAAAGCCGGATCGCGTCCTTTAGGTAGGTGTAGCCCAAGACATGAGCGGGGACGCCAACGCGCCGGAGCAGTTCAACGATTTCAGCATTCATTTCTGCACCACCACTTTCAGCTCCTGTTCTTCGGAAGCGACATGCAGCCGGAAAACCTGGGCATTGACCGGCAAATATTTTGTGACGGATTCGGCGTTGTCAATCCAGAGGGGAACCGACCGTCCTACCTTTTCCGATAGGGCGTCGATGATGTCCAGCCCGGAATTCAGCCGGGCGGCGCTGTTCAGGCCCTTGCTGTAGGGAATGCCTTCGACGGTCGCCTCACAGCACGGTTTCACCCCGCCGTTGACCTGCGTATCGAAGAGCTTCCAGCGGACGATCCGAAAAGCCCCGTTGACCTTGTCCTCGATGTCCTTCGCCTTCTGCTGGGTGAATTTCTCAGCCAGTGTGAGGCCATCATCAAATTTGGCAAGCTGGAAGGAAAGGTCGCGGTCCTTTTTTTTCAACTCTTCGATGCGCTGATCCTGCCGATCGGCGGCTTCTTTGTTGAGCGCCCTCTTCCTGACAGTGTCCAGCTGGGAAGTTATATCGGACAGCTGCTCCTGCAGTGCGGACACGCGCTTATCGGCGGCCGTCTGGACCACTTCCAGCTCATTCTGCGCCGCTTCCAATGTTTTGTTGAGGTCAACAAAACGATCGGTTTCCTCGAACGGCGCCGGGGAAACAAACTGATGCATGAGATTGTCCAACTGCGTCCGAAGCTCCGAAAGGTCCTGCTCCTCGCGCTGCAGCTTTACCTTGTCTTCCCCGGTTTCTTTTTCCAGGGCCTCTTTTTCCGCCTTACGCTGCTTACCGTCTGATTCCAGCCTTTTGAGCTTCTCGGCCTTGTTCAGGTTGAAATCAGCCTGAATCTCCTCCCGCATCTCGGCCGGGTACTCCTGCCCGCAGGTCGGGCAGATATTATTGGACAGATCGAACTCCATGACGGCGGTTTCCCTGCACTGCTGGCGAAGCCGGTCCATTTCCGACGCGATATGCTGAGCGGTTGCCTCTTTGCTGGAAATCGAAGACGCGAGGTAATTCCGGGCCTTCTCCGATTCGGCAATCTGCGCACGGATGCGTGATGCGGATGCTTCAAGGACGGAATTCCCGGACGACGCCCGGCGCATGTACTCCGCTGATGCCTTCGCAATCTTCGCCTGTATCTCTGCAATCTTCTTCTGCAGGGCGGAAACCGATTCTCCGCTGCGGAGCCGGTTCAGGTCGGCTTCCAGCTTCATTTTCCCCCGTGCCAGCCGGACGATTTCCAGGCCATCCCCTGCGGCGGGAAGATCGGCGGGCTTCGCCTTTTCGGCCTCGTCGATCCGCCCGGGGATCTCCTTGAGCTGGTCGTTGATCTTCCGGCGCTGGGCCTTGGTAACTTCGACGTACTCGTCGACGGATCTATACCCTATGTACCCGCCGAGGGGTTTCAGGTCGTTATGGGCATTGATTATTTCCCGGTCGTCGATGTCCGGAGCATAGAGCCGGATCAGCATATCGCGGCGCTCGTCCCATTTTATCTTGCCCGGGAACATGTCGGGATCCGTCAGAAGCTGAAAGGTTGTCTCGTTGCAGATCTTAGAGATGAACGCCTGGTAGTCTTTCTGCGGCTTCGGGACATCATCGATGAAGAATTCGGTGGTGTTCCCTTTGAATTTCCGCTCCGCTTCGCCGTTTTTACGGGTAAATACCTGATGATAGGCACGGCAGAGCTTGAACTCCTTCCCATCGTCTCCGGAAAACGTCCCTGCGACAGATACTTCCAGCCCGGGAACAATCTTGCCGTCGCTGTCCATGGGAAGAACATTGAAATCACTTTTCCCGTCGGAATCCTTGCCGAACAGCAGCCAGAAGTAGGCATCGGCGATCGACGTCTTCCCGGTCGCATTGTCGCCGTAAATATCGGCATCCGCCCCATGGGGGGCAAAACTGAATTTGCGGATCTTCTTGAAATTTTCTATGTTAAGCGTCAGAAGTTTCATCGGATTTTCTCCTTTCCCGCAGGTTGACGAAATAGCGCTGCCCGCCCACATCAAAGCTGCACGCCGCCCATCCGGCGGCCGGAGCCGCCTGCAGCAGCACCGGCTTCGCGGAATAAGCGGTCTCAAAATGGTTCATCAGGCTAAAAATTCCCCGCACCAGATCAATTTCACCAGATCCCGACACCTTATCTGCAGGGGACGTTGTGCGGGAAACTACCGGTTTAGGCCGGGCCGGTTCCGGATCCAGCCTATTCTTCGGGGATCCGCCCGGAGCCTGCCTTTTCATTCGTCCCAGTTTCAGCGCTACCGACTTAACCCGCAGGCCCATTTCGTCGGCAATGGCCATTGGCCCCATGCCTTGATTGTGGAGCTCGGTAAGCCTATCCACCATCGCCGGAGTCCAATTTATGCGGGATCCGCGCGGTTTCGGTTCCGGATCGGGGCATGGAGCCGCCGCGGATGGAGCGCCTTTCTCCCCCAGCGCGGCGCGAATTTCGGCTTCCGGGACCTTCATCCCCTGTGAGAGTTTCCGGATTTCAGCGCCCTTGTCCGGTGCTTTCCCAACGGCGACGCGGACGACCTGCTTCTGATATTCGTTCAGCATTCCGGATCACCGCCCCTCTTGACGTTTGATATGGAGATTGTTATACTAAGTATGGGTTGATTGTTCTTGCCGTTCTCGGTGTTGCCAGCACCGGTAGCGGCCTTTTTTATGCGCTTTTTCACCTCGTCGACAGCGGCGCTGATCGCGTCCCCGGCGGCATTGAACTGCTCGCGGTTGAAGATGTACTGGTCGTACAAGCAACAGATGTAGCCGTGGGCCTCTGAGTATTCTTCCAGCGCGCCCTGCAGGCTCGGCGCCTTTGCGATGGCCTGGGCTCGGACCGAAATCTCTTCTTCCGCCGCTCGGAGCATTTCCTGATGATTCATGCCGTTTCATCCCTTTCTGATTTTTCTGACTGCGCGAGATCCCGGTCCGCCTCGGCGATGGCCATCGTCCCGCGTGCGATCCTGTCCTGCCCGACGGCCTCGGCAACCAGGTCCGCCATGTACCCGGGATCCAGGCCGTGCATGTCCAGTCTGCCGTCATGACCGGCCAGATGATACTTGTGAATGGTGTACCGAACTGCTCGGGAATACTCCGCCGGATCCAGATCGTCGGGGATCCTCTGCGCCACCAGGCTGTGCAGTCTGACCTGTGCGGACCTTTTACGGCGCTCCTGCTTCTCCATGCCGTAAACCTTCATGATTCCCGTATAGACCATCAGGCAGCCGATAATCGCCGGCGGGACCGTGAAGGGCAGGTCGGCGCCCCTGTCGGATGCGGATGCGCTCAGAAAAAACGCGGTAAAGCCAAGTACGGCAACAATTCCCCAGAGTTTCTTCTTCACGCCGGGCGCCCCCTTCCGAGCAGCCGATCGGCCGAAACGCCGAGGGCATCAACAAGCGCCGAAAGTTCACGGTCGGTGCAGAAGCGGACCTGCCCTTCCAGCTTTGACAGGGCGGAAGCGTTCATGTCGATCCCGCGATTCTGGAGTTTCACCAGTAACTCTTTTTGCTTTATTCCCTTGGCTTTGCGTTCCTGCTCGACGCGGGCCCCGCAGATATTCCGGGTACCGAGGGCCTGTTTACGTAATCTCATTTTGATTCCTTCTTTCCTTTTTGATAATCCCGGATTCATCCATCCTTGCCCTTGCCGCGCAGTCCGGGCATATGTATCCGGGCTTTGCCTGCTCCGCGGCGACGATCCAGCAGCGCCCGCAGACGGTGCAGCGGGCGGTCATGTCGCGTCCTCCGGGCGGCGGGCGTAGGCAAGCCACGTCTTGCCGTACAGGTCAAATGCTCCATAATCGTCTGTATCTTCGGCGTTTGCCATCTTGATGCCGTCTTTGTAGTTCTCAACAACGATTTCGCAAATAGGCGCATGGCCGGGCACAACAACCCATACCGGATCCCCGTCCATCTGCCGCAGCTCGTCGAGCGTCAGCGGCTTGTTTTCCGGGGCGGCGCGGCGGTCTGCTATGTACTGGCGGAGCTTCGCAGCATCATCCTCTGGGATGCGGCACAGGCCGCTTCTCGGCGGGTCGTCGGAATACATTGGTCCGGTATTTTTCATGTCTGCCACGTCAAGCATGGACTCCAACATTTCAAGTGCTTCCGATTCCTGCCCATTCATCAGCTTTTCCCCCCTTCCCGGGCTGCCCTCGCCCTTTTCAGATACTCCACTGGCGGCGCTTCCAATTCGCGGGCCGCCAGCACGAGCGCGTCCTGCATCTCCTCGTAGCTCCACGCGCCGCCGGCCTGATACTTTTGCAAAATGATCTTGTTGCCTTCCACGCTGATCTCCATCGGCGTGCCCTCCGGCAGGTCCAGCGTCCTTCGGATTTCCTTCGGGATTACAATGCGCCCCAGGTCGTCGAGCCTGCGGACGATTCCTGTTGATTTCATGATTTTTCTCCTCTCAAATTTTTCCGGCCGCCTGCGCGGCCACTTGCAAGACTTCGTCGCCTGTGAGCGTGCCCTGCTCGATCAGGAGATCGATCAGCACCGCGAGGATGCAGACCGCTGGAAAGACTTCATCCGGCACGAGCGGGATGTCCACGGCGTGCGTCACCGGGTCGTAATCGATCGTGTAGTGCTCCTGCC
>ENA-UOOI01003620-UOOI01003620.1-fermentation-metagenome-genome-assembly--contig:-NODE-3620-length-11346-cov-3.776371_pt1 | contig 11346 bp, 8 predicted proteins | sample MGYA00245779_ERZ724027 | MGnify/ENA primary metagenome ERZ724027 (study PRJEB28704, sample SAMN03018318) | fermentation metagenome | biome: anthropogenic terrestrial biome; feature: soil; material... | reverse complement strand
AAATGCAAATGAATAAAGAGGAGAGATTTGTAAACCCTTATAACTTTATTCCGTTTGAAAGGAAATGTGAACGCAGCAAACCGGAGATAAACAGAAACGATTGTTATACAGGGTATTTTGACTGCAAGATAACGCTTTTAACACCGTTGTTTATTCCGAATACTTCATCTGATACAAGGCTGGTATGTGAAAGTGATAGAAAGGAAGCAGCGAAACGTTCAGAAGAAGATGGGAAGAATGTGGAAGAGGAATTCAAAGGCTATGACTTTTTCTCGTATGACGATTGGTCAGGGGAAAAGGCAATAGATGATTTAAAAGAGGCTTATCCTCCCAAAGAGCCGATTATTCCAGGCAGTGAACTTAGGGGAACGCTGCGCAGTGTATATGAGGCTGCATTCAATGGGTGTATGTCGTCTGTATCATCAGAACGGATACTCTCCAGGAGATCGAATGACGTTATGAAGCCGGGTATTCTGATGGAAAAGAAGGAACAAGGGGATAAGGTAGGTAAGAAGAGTGGGTGGATTCTAAAACCTTGTAAGAAAGTTGGAATTACATTTCGACAATGCTCCGGAGAATATGAAAATTGGAAGGAAGGGCAGGAGATATGGTTTAAGCCCCGAGGAAGGGGAAATATATGTGATAATTATGAAGTGATTGAAGAAAGCACTTATGCAGAGCCTAAAGAAGGTGGAAAAGAAAGATACGAAAGAGCGCAATGGAAAAAGGAAAAATATTTTAAGGGATGGCTTCATAAAGGCGAGCCTATAAAAGGAAAATGCCATGAATCTATTTTTTACAGTCCTGATAAAGCTAGAGAAAATGTTCTTTCTTGTGATGTCGATGCATTAAAAAAACTAAAACAAGAATATGGTACGTCTAGGTATAATGAGTATAAAGTGGATCCAAAGGGGACGCTTGTCTATTATAATCGAAAAGGAGAACATATTTATCTATCTCCTGCCTGTATTGGGAGGGAAATATTCACTAAATCTATTACGGATTTATTGGAAAAGAATGGCGGGTATATGCCATGTACAGGGAGTGGGGATAAATTATGTCCGGCATGTCAGATATTTGGAATGTTGGAGAACACAGGGAAGCATGTTTCCTATTCCTATGCTTCTAAAGTGCGGATAACAGATGCTAAGTTAATTCAACCAGCAGTGGATCGTGACAAACTATTTGATGCTCCTCTAGTTCTTCCGGAATTAGGAGAACCTAAGCCGGGCTGCGTTGAGTTTTATACAGAATCTCCTTATGAACTTACAGAAGAGAAAGCTCATAGCGATAAATATATAGAGAACAGAGAGGGCTATTGGACTTATGATTATAAAGATGTGGGAAAAATAAATCATGTTCCACTGGAGAAGAACCAGCCAAAACTGCGTGGTCGGAAGTTTTATTGGCACAGTAATCCAGATTGTAAAAGCATAAGAGAAAAAACAGGGGAAAAACTTAGTGCTATGAAAGTCAGGATAAGACCCATGAAAAAAAATAATCAGCCTCTATTTTGCTTTCGTGTATATTTTGAACAGCTGAATAAGCAGCAACTACAGCAGCTAAAATGGACACTGGATTTTGAGGATAGGAATTGTGCCCATAAATTAGGTCGTGCAAAGCCTCTGGGATTTGGCAGTGTAAAAATTCAAGTGGATGCACTTGTACTTCGGGAGATTGACTTTAAAACAGGTATTTGGAGAGAAAAGGTTCAAGATATAAAAACATTTTTCCCAAATCCTATTTGGAATAATAAAAATCGAACTAACCTGAAGTTAATAGCAGATTGGGAAAATAAACCTGATAATGTGAGGTATCCCTGCGTTAAAACAGCAAAAAATGCGAACGCAGATGGAGGGGATGATGCAGCGGGCTATGAGTGGTTTGCACAAAATAAGGGGAAGATGCGATTCCCTAGTTTTATGAAGGTTCTTCCAAAAGTAGCTGAGGATGCTTTGAAAGATTTGGAATCCGGTAAAGCATTGGATATGTTAGATAGAAAATAAGATTTGCAGGTACTGTGTTGAGTAGAATTAGGAATGTAAAGCGGTAATCCTCGGTTATTCAATTGCCGAGTAGTTCATACATAGAATTCTTTCTGAAATGCTTGCAAGGATAAGTGATAAGTGATACTATTGTATGGTGCGAAAGGGTAGTGAACATAAAATTCCAGGGGGATTCGCACCAGAAATAGTGCACAAAATAGTTGGGGAAAGACAAGTATACAGATTCTTAATGTTATATGTGTGCTCGCATTGTAAATTGTGTATATGAATTTGCTCGCTGAATGATAAAATTCTATACAAATTTGCTGTCGATATCTGTATGGATATCGTGGATTGAAATCGACTTAACATACTTTTCCATCTCCCTTTCCCTTAAAAGTCGATATCTGTATGGATATCGTGGATTGAAATCGACTACTATCGTGAGTACGACATGATGGTAGACGGTCGATATCTGTATGGATATCGTGGATTGAAATTATACGTTGTGGTGTCTCTACCCATCCATAGTTGTCGATATCTGTATGGATATCGTGGATTGAAATGCTGAGGGACGGCATATCTGAGATTATTGGATCACGTCGATATCTGTATGGATATCGTGGATTGAAATTGGAAGGCCTAACCAGTGTTGTATAGCCCTCACAGTCGATATCTGTATGGATATCGTGGATTGAAATTATCCAACTCTGATGAAACTGCATTTCATGGCAGCGTCGATATCTGTATGGATATCGTGGATTGAAATAAATGGATGCCCTGCCTTAAATTGTTCTTTTTCGTCGATATCTGTATGGATATCGTGGATTGAAATGTTAATCTGCATGAAGACATTATAACAGCCGTTTCCGTCGATATCTGTATGGATATCGTGGATTGAAATTTTCAACAACTCACGAATTCGTGGATTTTCTTTAGTCGATATCTGTATGGATATCGTGGATTGAAATTTTGCTCTCCAACCTGCTAACTCATCCATCAAATCGTCGATATCTGTATGGATATCGTGGATTGAAATAAGATTCCCGATGGAGTTTCTTTTAGTCAAGAAGAGTCGATATCTGTATGGATATCGTGGATTGAAATTCTTTATGTGATGGACATTGAAGAAGGGTCTATCTGGTCGATATCTGTATGGATATCGTGGATTGAAATCCATATCCCTTGATTATACAGCATTTTCTTTCCGTCGATATCTGTATGGATATCGTGGATTGAAATTACAGGTCTACTATTAATGGATAGTTGACGGTATGGTCGATATCTGTATGGATATCGTGGATTGAAATCATTATTTGGATGGGAAGAAGACGGATGGCTTACAGTCGATATCTGTATGGATATCGTGGATTGAAATCCTGCATTCGACTTCCAGAATTCGGTTGATGGCGTCGATATCTGTATGGATATCGTGGATTGAAATGTCATCCTCGGGGTCGAAACCGATGGTACAGGTTCCGTCGATATCTGTATGGATATCGTGGATTGAAATCGTCATAACAGAGTTTTTTACAATCGAATATGTCAGTCGATATCTGTATGGATATCGTGGATTGAAATATCGCAATGATAAGAGGAGCAAGCGTTCCGACCTGTCGATATCTGTATGGATATCGTGGATTGAAATTTACTGGCTGCATCACTCAGCAGCGTTCTGGTCAGTCGATATCTGTATGGATATCGTGGATTGAAATTATAAGATTAGCTGGATAGCATGGCCAGTCCAGGTCGATATCTGTATGGATATCGTGGATTGAAATTGATATCTGATTCGTCAAAATCAGATTTTTTAAGTCGATATCTGTATGGATATCGTGGATTGAAATTTGTTGAGGATACTACAGTTGTCCGTGATCCGAAGTCGATATCTGTATGGATATCGTGGATTGAAATAGCAGTAGACCGCTGTCTTTCCCACCAGAAAATGGTCGATATCTGTATGGATATCGTGGATTGAAATGTTGTGATTATGCACAAAAAATATGCAAATTGCGGTCGATATCTGTATGGATATCGTGGATTGAAATATAAATTTTATTTTTTTCTGCTGTTCTTTGGTTGCGTCGATATCTGTATGGATATCGTGGATTGAAATACCCTTATAAAGTGTATTCTGAGCAATCAGTTCCGTCGATATCTGTATGGATATCGTGGATTGAAATTCTTACGGACTGCATGAAATCACTGTCTTTTCGGTCGATATCTGTATGGATATCGTGGATTGAAATTTTTCGTCCGATGAGCGTTGCTCCACTTACGAAGAGGTCGATATCTGTATGGATATCGTGGATTGAAATGCGAACGAGAGGTCGGCGACTATGACACAATCGCGTCGATATCTGTATGGATATCGTGGATTGAAATATCTCTTCGTATGTGTATTCTTCTGCAAGTTCCTCGTCGATATCTGTATGGATATCGTGGATTGAAATGATTTTTAGCGTCTTTATTGGAAAAGAGAATATTATGTCGATATCTGTATGGATATCGTGGATTGAAATAAGTTACGTCGGCGCAGCATGATCTCTATTTTACGTCGATATCTGTATGGATATCGTGGATTGAAATTAAAATTGAAAGTGCAGAGGCGCGCTCAGCATGGTCGATATCTGTATGGATATCGTGGATTGAAATAGATATGTTAGTATTCTCTGATCCTCTGCCCCTGTCGATATCTGTATGGATATCGTGGATTGAAATCCCATCATCAGTTCCAATCCAATCTATCTCTGACGGTCGATATCTGTATGGATATCGTGGATTGAAATTCTTCTCTCTCTGAAAATATTGTTCTTCCCGGCGTCGATATCTGTATGGATATCGTGGATTGAAATTGTTACCTTCGTAGCAAGCATAGTGTACTCTTCGTCGATATCTGTATGGATATCGTGGATTGAAATATTTTTAAGATTCAGCCATGCCCGCCAAACACGGTCGATATCTGTATGGATATCGTGGATTGAAATATTTTGGGCAATGTCTATCCGGTCTTCGTGTTCCGTCGATATCTGTATGGATATCGTGGATTGAAATTTATGTCCGATTTCTAACATTTCACCAAATAGTGTCGATATCTGTATGGATATCGTGGATTGAAATCACAAATTGTTGTGGATAACTTGAGATGTAGTAATCGTCGATATCTGTATGGATATCGTGGATTGAAATACTATATGTGAGTAACTAATACTAATATGCACAGTCGATATCTGTATGGATATCGTGGATTGAAATACCCGTAATGGGTTAGGAAAGTTTTTGAAACTTCGTCGATATCTGTATGGATATCGTGGATTGAAATAATAAAAAAATCGGCGTTCAGACGGGTACAACGTCGATATCTGTATGGATATCGTGGATTGAAATCACGAACACCGGCGCCTTGTTCGGAAAAACTACGGTCGATATCTGTATGGATATCGTGGATTGAAATATACATTCCGGCTATGAACTTATGCATGGCCTGTGGTCGATATCTGTATGGATATCGTGGATTGAAATTTATGTTTGCAAACAGGTCGGACTGACTACACAGTCGATATCTGTATGGATATCGTGGATTGAAATGGATATACGCATTGCAGCCGTTGGTAGAGCATGGTCGATATCTGTATGGATATCGTGGATTGAAATACTCTAAAATGCTTTGCCAATTTGTACAGATTAGTCGATATCTGTATGGATATCGTGGATTGAAATAAAAACACAAATGGCTTATCTTTCGGACGGTGTAGTCGATATCTGTATGGATATCGTGGATTGAAATGCCGGATATAGCTTGTCAATCTGGTTAAATTTTTGTCGATATATATCGTGGATTGAAATAGCAAATTTTACTGATAAAAATATGAACAAAAAATCATAATAACCTATAGAAAAAATATAAAAATTATGTTAAGATATGATCTATGGAGGTGATTGGGATTAGATATCTCGCACATATTAGTGAAGATAAAACTAGAGAACAGGCATTATACGACCATTTAATAGGAACGGCGAAACTTGCTGGAGAATTTTCATCCGCTTTTCATTGTGAGGGTTGGGGATATGGCTGTGGAATGATGCATGATATAGGAAAATATTCAGATAAATTTCAAAAACGTCTTCATGGCGGTTCAATCACAGATCATGCCACAGCTGGAGCAAAAGAGTTATATAAGAGAAATATAATAGCGGCCTACTGCATTTCCGGGCATCACTCTGGACTTCTGGACGGAGGGCAGTCTGCGGATGTGGGGGGAGAGGCTACTTTATGCGGAAGAATGCAGAAAAAACTAGAAAATTATCAGTATTTTCAAACAGAAGTTGAAGTTCCAAACTTTCCTGCTATTCCACTTAAACAGCTGGGAAAGGGCGGCTTCAGTCTATCATTTTTTATTCGTATGCTGTTTTCCTGTCTGGTAGATGCAGACTATCTGGATACAGAAATGTTTATGGCAGATGGAAACGTCGACAGAGGTGATTTTGATCCTGTGGATATTTTATTTGAACGTCTTTTTCGCCACGTGAAACCATGGCTTCAAAATACGGATAAGAATACGGTAAACGGAAGGCGGACCGCGATTCTTAAAGCCAGTTTGGAGATGGGAAAACGTAAGAAAGGCCTTTTCCAAATGACGGTTCCCACTGGCGGTGGGAAAACAATTTCATCCCTTGCTTTTGGACTTTGCCATGCGAAAGAGCATAGGCTTAACAGAGTCATTTATGTCATCCCATACACTTCAATCATTGAACAAAATGCCCAGGTGTTTAAAGATATTCTGGGTGAACAAAATGTTCTGGAAGATCATTGCAATGTGGTTTATGAGGATAGAGATGGGGAATTAAATCTGATGCAGCTGGCGGCGGAAAATTGGGATTGTCCGATTGTGGTGACTACCAATGTCCAGTTTTTTGAATCGTTGTTTGCCAGTAAGACATCTAAGTGTCGAAAATTACATAACATTTCCAATAGCGTGATTATCTTTGATGAGGCGCAGATGTTGCCAATTAATTATCTGAGGCCGTGCGTTCAGACAATCAGTGAATTGGTTTATAATTATCAAAGTTCTGTTGTACTTTGTACGGCTACGCAGCCATCCTTGAAACAATTTTTTCCTTCTCAGATGGAAATTTCTGAGATATGTCCTGATGTTAAAGGACAATATAATTTTTTTAGGCGTACAAGCTTTAAAAATGCCGGGGAATTGGCAAAAGATCAGTTGAGCATGGGATTAAGAGAGCATTCTCAGGTACTTTGCGTTTTGAACAGCAGGAGAGCAGTTCAGCAGATTTATGCCTCTTTAAGCAATGAGAAGGGGATTTTTCATCTTTCCACTTTCATGTATCCTAAGCATAGGAAAAGGCTTTTGTCTGTCATTCGAAAACGTTTACAAGAAGGTAAACCATGTAAATTAATTTCTACCAGTCTGGTTGAGGCTGGAGTGGATTTTGATTTTCCAACTGTGTATCGGGAATTGGCAGGAATTGATTCTATGATTCAGGCAGCCGGAAGGTGTAATAGAGAAGGAAAACGTCCACGGGATATGAGTAAAACTGTGATTTTCACATTGGAGAAGGAGGAGAATATCCGTATTCCTCAGTCGCTGAAGCTTCCAATCGAAGTTGCAAATCAGGTGTCAGAAGAATATGAAGATATTGCTTCTCCAGAGGCAATCGAAACGTATTTTAAACAATTGTATTATTTTAAGGGCGAAAGTCTGGATGTAAAGGATATTATAGGGCAGATGGAGGAAGGAGTAAAATCAAGACTTTTCCCCTTTGCAACAGTAAGCAGGCAGTTTCGACTAATTGAAAATGATACAAAAACTATTTTCATTGACAAGGAGCCGGAAGCGAAGCAAATTGTTGAAAGAATCCGGCGCGGAGAGCATTCCCGTCAGCTGGTGAGAGAAGCAGGGCAATACTGTGTCAGCATATACAACAATGACTTTGAGAACCTGAATGGGGCGGGAAGGCTGGAAGCAATTGAGATGGATTTTTATCTTTTGCGTAACAAGGAACAATATACTGAACAGAAAGGTTTGGAAATTCAGGTAGAAAGAGGAGATGCAGTAATGTATTGACGAATGAGAGGAGGAATTTCATGAGCCATGGAGTAAAAGTCCGTGTCTGGGGTGATTTGGCGTTATTCTCCAGACCGGAAATGAAAGTAGAGCGGTGTAGTTATGATGTGATGACGCCGTCAGCGGCCAGGGGTATTTTAGAAGCAATCTACTGGCATCCTGGTATGCGTTGGATAATAGATCGGATTTATGTCAGAAAACCTGTTCGTTTTACCAGTGTACGAAGAAATGAAGTAAAAGATAAGGTTCTGGCAAGTAAGGTGCTGTCTGCTGTAAATGGAGGCAAGAATCCGCTGTATATCAGCACCAAGAAAACGATTGTTCAGAGAGCTTCCATATTACTGCAGGATGTGGACTATGTCATTGAGGCACATTTTGAAATGACGGAGCAGGCAACCGACAGTGATAATCCCGGAAAGTTTAAAGATATTATTATGCGCCGCTTAAGGAAAGGTGAATGTTATCATATGCCTTATTTAGGATGTAGAGAGTTCCCGGCTAATTTTGAGCTCTTTGAGAAAGCAGATATTGATACAGCCTATCCTGGTGAAGACAAGGATTTGGGCTATATGTTATATGATTTTGACTATTCAGATCCGATGGATATTCAACCGATGTTTTTTCGGGCAGTTTTAAGGGATGGCATCCTGGAACTAAGGGATTGTGAGGTGGTACGATGATATTGCAGTCTCTGGTTCAGTATTATGAAACGCTGGAGAGAAGGGGAGAAACAACAAAACCCGGGTGGTGCAGGGCAAAGGTATCATTTGCGCTTGAGCTTTCTCCAGATGGAGATTTGATTCGGGTCCTCTATCTGAAAGAGGAAAAGGAGAGAGGGAAAAAGACAGTTTGGGAACCGCAGCTGCTTACAGTGCCGCAGATGATTATCAAGACTTCGGGAATAGCGGCAAATTTTTTATGTGATAATTCCAGCTATTTTTTAGGAATTGACAATAAGGGTAAACCAGAACGTTCGAAAGAGTGCTTTCAATATGCCAAAGAAAAGCATAACCAGATTTTAAAGGAAACAGATTCTATGGCATCCAAGGCTGTGCGGAGATATTTTGAAAAATGGGATCCCGCTGTAGCGATGGAGAATCCCGTTTTGGCTGAGAATTTGGAAGAAATACTAGCCGGAGCGAATCTGATATTTTATTTTGCCGGTAGTTATCTGCAGGAGGACAGTGCAATAAAAGCCGCATGGGAAAAATACAGGCAGGAGACATCGGATGGTCCGAAAGGAATTTGTCTGGTAACTGGGCAGAAAACTAAAATTTCCAGAATTCATGGAACGATTAAGGGAGTAGCGGGAGCACAAACCAGTGGAGCAGCATTCGTTTCGTTTAATGCACCTGCATTTGAATCTTATGGAAAAGAGCAAAGTTTTAATGCTCCTGTAGGAAATTATGCTGTATATGCATATACGACAGCACTTAATCATTTGTTAGGGGATAGAAAACATGTGACAACGATTGGAGATACAACGGTGGTATATTGGTCGGAGGACGGAGAGGAAGTCTGCCAAGATGTGTTTGCAGATGTATCTGCTCCATCCAGTGCTAATTACGAAGTTGTAGATGGTGTATTTAAAAATCTGGAAGCAAAAAAAGCAGTAAATGTTCCCGGGGTGGATAAGGCAATTTCTACGGAACAGCGATTTTATATACTGGGTTTGTCACCAAATGCAGCCAGACTTGCAGTACGTTTCTTTTATCAGGACAGTTTTGGCAATATACTAAATCATATAAAGGCTCATTATGACAGGATGGAGATTGCAAAATCAGCAAAGGATGAGATGCAATATATGGGCATCTGGAGAATGTTGATGGAAACTGTAAATAAAAAATCTAAAGAAAAGAAACCGCTCTCCAATATGGCAGGAGCTGTCTACAGGGCAGTTGTTTCGGGAGAGCGCTACCCCAATTCCATGTATCAGGCTGTGATGGGGAGAATACGGGCGGAACAGGATGACAGTGATAATCGGACTTATAAAATCACCAGAGGAAGAGCAGCAATTATTAAGGCTTTTTTGCTTAGAAACACAAACTATGGCAAGGAGGATATAACTGTGGCACTAAATGAGAAAAGTGAGAATGTAGTTTATACATTGGGCAGAGAATTTGCAGTATTAGAGGAAATACAGGAGGCAGCTAATCCTGGTCTTAATGCAACAATCAAGGATCGGTATTTTAACTCGGCCTGCGCAACACCGGCATCTGTTTTTCCAATTCTGTTTAAATTGAAGAATAGCCATATCAAGAAGATGAGAGATAAAAAAAAGGAAATTTATTATGAGAAAATTTTAACTGATTTACAGGGGAGGATTCCGCTTGCCGATACAGGAGTTTTGGCATATCCAAAGAGATTGTCACTGGAAGAACAAGGGATGTTTATTTTGGGGTATTATCATCAGACACAGAAACGATATGAAAAAAAAGCCAAGGAGGAAGTATAAGATGGGAGATGTAATTAGAAACAGATATGAATTTGTTGTGTTATTTGATGTGGAAAATGGAAATCCTAATGGGGATCCGGATGCGGGAAATCTGCCAAGAATAGATCCAGAAAGCGGTTATGGAATTGTTACTGATGTATGTCTGAAGAGAAAAATCCGTAATTATGTGGATACAATAAAAGAAGAGAAAGAGGGATATAAAATCTATATTAAGGAAGACGTTCCTCTAAATCGGAGCGATCTGACAGCATATAGCTATTTGGGAACCACCGAAAAAGGGATTAAGGATTTAAAGAAAAATGATCCGGACGTAGACCGAAAAATCCGTGATTTTATGTGCAAAAACTTTTTTGATATCCGAACTTTTGGGGCGGTCATGACGACATTTGTAAAAGCGGCATTAAACTGTGGTCAGGTTCGCGGACCCGTTCAGCTTGGATTCGCCAGAAGTGTGGATCCAATTATTAGCCAGGAGGTCACGATTACACGCGTTGCCATTACGACAGAAAAAGACGCAGAAAATAAAAGTACGGAAATGGGCAGGAAAAGCATTGTGCCTTATGGGCTTTATCGGGTGGAAGGTTACATATCTGCCAATCTGGCAAGAAAAGTAACAGGATTTTCAGAGGAAGATTTGGAACTGTTATGGGAAGCGATAATCAACATGTTTGAAATTGATCATTCAGCAGCCAGGGGTAAAATGGCAGTTCGTGAATTAATCGTGTTTAAGCACAGCAAAGAGATGGGAGATTGTCCGGCTTATAAATTATTCGATGCTGTTGAGGTACATAAGAAGGAAGATATAATTTATCCAAGGCAA
>ENA-UOOI01003616-UOOI01003616.1-fermentation-metagenome-genome-assembly--contig:-NODE-3616-length-11361-cov-3.853883_pt1 | contig 11361 bp, 11 predicted proteins | sample MGYA00245779_ERZ724027 | MGnify/ENA primary metagenome ERZ724027 (study PRJEB28704, sample SAMN03018318) | fermentation metagenome | biome: anthropogenic terrestrial biome; feature: soil; material... | reverse complement strand
TTCACAGTTTGCCAGTTTTCCGTTCGAATCAAAGGAATACTTCTGTTTTGTGAGCATATTTGTCTTGGCTTTCTCTTCCGTCTTCCGAATCTTAGCGGAACGCTGGGCACAGGCCAGAACATCTTTTAAGACTTCCAGATTTCGGTCAAAATAAAGCACTGTTTCCTCACCGGTAACTTTGCTTGAAGCTTTCAAAGCGTCTTGATTATCAAGCTTGGTCTTGGTCTGGCCTTCGAATCTGGGATCCGGATGTTTAATTGAAATCACCGCTGTCATCCCATTGCGGATATCAGCTCCTGTAAAATTTGGATCCTTATCTTTTAGTATCCCAAGTTCTCGTGCATAATTATTCATGACAACTGTAAACTGTGTCTTAAAACCAGTCAGATGTGTTCCGCCTTCTGCGTTAAAGATATTATTGCAGAAACCGAGCACATTCTCCTGAAATTCATTGATATACTGAAAAGCAATCTCAACCGTAATACCTTCACTCTCTCCTTGAAAATAAATAACATCATGGATGGGTTCTTTCTTTTTATTCAAATCTTTGACATAACCCCTGATTCCATCCGGTTCATGGAATATAAACTCCTCTTCGCAGCCTTTTCTCCTGTCTGCGAATTCAATGATCAGATTTGGATTCAGATAAGCAGTCTCATGAAGACGAGATTTTACTTCCGCCGATGAGAAAATGATTTTTTCGAATATTTCAGAATCCGGGAGAAAATTCACGCGTGTTCCGGTCTCTTTTGTTTTTCCGATTTTTGGAAGAAGACCATTCTTAAGTTCCAATTTCGGAACCCCTTTTTCATAGTAATCATGGTGAATATATCCATCCAGGCTGATTTTAATATCAAGATAACTGGATAGAGCATTTACCACAGATGAACCAACTCCGTGGAGCCCACCGCTTGTCTTATATGCCTTATTATCAAACTTTCCTCCTGCATGAAGCGTGGTAAATACCAGTCGCTCCGCCGAAACACCTTTTTTATGCATTCCGACCGGTATGCCTCGGCCGTTATCATTTACTGTACAAGAGCCATCTGCCTCAAGTATTACTTCTATTTTATCGCAGTAGCCGGCAAGGTGCTCGTCCACAGCGTTGTCCACGATTTCATATATCAGATGATTTAATCCTTTTTTCGTTGTACTGCCAATATACATACCGGGCCTTTTTCTGACCGCTTCCAGCCCTTCCAATACCGATATACTGCTGGCATCATATATTCCTTTTGCCATAATATCACCCTTACTTTTTTATGTTATGATGCAGGCGTCAAAAGGTATTTTGACGCTAATGATACAAGGGCATTATAGTGCCCCTCGGGACATTATAACACCCTCAAATGGAATCTTGCAAGTTATTAAAAGGATTTAACAGCACATTTGTTCTGGTGTCAGTCTTTGATCTCCCAGTCCTGACCCAAACAGCTGATATCTATAATCTCTTCTTTCTCTCTCTCGTCTTTTAAAGAATCACGGAATCTTTTGACCGTATCATACCTCTCCCACAGATGCATAGGGAAGATGGCCCTGCACTTTACATGTTCCATGAAATATCGAATTCCCATATCATAATTATCTCCCAGTCTGGGATCCAGCGGGAGAAATGCAAGATCGACAGGAATATTCTCAAGTTTATCAATTTCACTTTCAAACCTGCTGATCATATTATTTCTGTCCGCTTTCGTGTCCTCATCCCAGATCCAACAGTTTAAATCGCCGGCATGGAAAACATAATGACCTTTGTATTTCACAAGAAAAGAGACGCCGCAGTCCGTGGAATCAAAAGTCCCGACTTCGAGTCGAAGTTCTCCTGATACAGGTAAGTTAAGCTCTTCATCCACTTTAAGGAACTTAATCTTCGCCGCAGTATCGTCCGGCAAAGACAGCTTGATTACTTTCCTTCTGATATCAGAAGACAAGATATAACTTACCTGCTCATACTCTGAAAACAGATTAAAAATCTCCGGGTTAAAATGATCCTCATGAACATGGCTTGCAAACACAAACAGAGGTTTCCTTTTGTCCCATTCGGGAACCGCTCCCTTATAATAATCGAAAACCCAGACGCATTCCTCCCACTCAACTGCAAATCCACTGTGCTGTATATAAGTAACTTTCATACTAATCTCCTCATCTGGTTTCTCGTGTAACTATTCGTGTTCTGCTAAAGGTTCATTCAGTTCTTCTGTCCCGGGAAGGACAAATCTTCCCTTTTCAATTATCTTATCTCTGGTACCGTCTTTTCGAATTACCTCTATCAGACCAAGTTCATCATAGGGGATCGTGATATCTGTGTGACATCCGAAGTAGGCAAGGTTTACATCCTTTTTACGGAGCAGGGATCTCTCGTTGTCTCTGGCTATGATCTCTTTCCCATCCGGGTTATAGACAGCCGTATCCTCCTGCCAGCTGTAGCAGGTATCACCAAACGCAAAATGCGGACCTGTCTTTTCTGCAATCAGAATTGGCAGTTTGTCCTCAATGTGATAGGTTCTGGCCATCCGGTAAGCTGTCGTATTCGTTCCAATTGCAAACTCCCCCATAGGAATGGTATCGTGATGAAAAAGAATATTTTCCTCGATATATCTTCGGTTCTCACCCTCATCATCAAAATTTTTACAACTATAGTCTGATATCATCCCATCCTTTACCTGGATCGTCAGATCCACATAGTTTAATTCATTTAGAAAGACTTTACTTACATTTAACACACCGTCTGTTCCCTTCAAAATCGGAGATGTGAAGACTTCGCCGACAGGAATGTTCACATCAGCCACGCAATTTTCGAAATTCGTCTGTCTCGAAGGGTCTGTCAACTCATGGAATGAAATCGTGATGTCTGTTCGATTACCGTTCATACCGACAACATGTGCACATACACCCAAGTCAAGTACCTCAATGATAGACTGTTGGATTCTCTGATATTTTTTATAATCCAGGGTATTGACTTTCACAGTCTCTTCAAAGATTTTCTCAAAATCTGCCCCAATTTCAGGAACCGGATAGGCAATGATGGTAAAGCTTCTCTCCTCACCTATAATATAGCGATTCACAATCTGCCCCGCTTCATTGTCGTACAGAACCTGAAGCTTTTGCTGTTCCACAGAAAGAGTCAGAGCATCCTTGCAGCTTACCGGTTCAAACGGTTTCTCCCCGAAGATCTCCATAACGGCAGGACCGCCGTGCCGGGCAGCCTTTTCCTTCTGATTTTCATATGCGTTTTGAAGAGCACGAAGCTTTCTCTGGATCAATGCCTTATCGATAAAAAGGGCAGCATCATTTTTGTGGTCAAATTCAAACTGCTGGTTCGGGACAGCCCCATAATAGCCATTCTTCCCTTTTTGGTTCTTTTGCATAATATGAGATGCCGTGCGGTATATCGTGGGTTTAAGACCCATGTCCGCAAACTGTCTTATCGCACACCTCACAATTCGCTCAAACCCCAGCGTGTATCTGATATTAACGGTCTTTTTCTTCTCCAAAGGCTTATTCTCAACGAGAAATCCCGTTCGATAGCCTTCCGTAAAGGTCAAAGCCATCGCCTCAATTTCTTCTTCAGGAAGTGTATTCAAAAAAGCTGCTGTCGTTTCCTCGTTCTTCGTCACATATTCACCGAATTGATAGAGGTATCTCAGATCTGTAAGATCGGAATTCATAATAATATCGACAGCAAAATTACATGCCGGATCTACTGTTCCATCCACACTCTGCTGCATCAATTCATCTGCATAATCGCTCATATAGTAATAGATGCTCTCTCTTAAATACTTTTCCCTCGGGTATGCATCCGTTTCAAATTCCTGATAAATTTCGAGAAACAATTCCATGCCTATTGTCATATCCCAGATTCGCTGCTCATATGCATATACAACCGTTCCCCGCAATTCTGTATAAAGCATACTTAAGATCTGACCGTAATCTCGTCCTAGTATCTTGACAGCATAACCGGGATTTCCGTAGCTGTTTTCATAATTTCCAGGTAATAACTCTTCGTAAAGCCCTCTGTTATACGCGCGGAGATCCTCAAGTGTCATATCATCAAAGATGTTCTCTTTTACGTTCGAAAACAGTTCGTCCATCTGAATCAAAAATCCTGCTTCCCGACAGAAAAAGTCTCGAAATAACGGCTCAGTCTCTGGATTTATATATATCTCACGAATACGCCCGATGGCAAGTTCATATCGCTGTGTTACAAAATCATCTTTGTTTTCTTCCATCTAACATTTCTCCTTTTTCATCTCTATCATAGGGGGCAAAGTGTATTTTGACGCTAATGATACTGCAACTTGATTATGAGATTCCGGTTAAAAATAGTGCAAGCCAGAGGACAGCCAGAATTCCACTGGCCATCGATCCAATGGTACTATACCTGTGATTGACGTTCTTCTCAGAAAAGCTTTGAATTCCAAGATAGAATCCATACGCCGACAGCAAGAATGAAAACAGTCCCATAGCTCCCAAAAACGTTCCGCCATTTCCCTTCATGACTAAAGATATGACCGCACCTGCAAGAAGGAGTGCAAGCGATATACCCGCCGCCACTATGGACTCCCATCCCTTTTTTGATTTTATGTCCGGTTCCAGTGAATATTTATATTTTTTCAAAAATCACCCTCCTGATTCTATTGCAGACAGCAAAGATAAGATAGCCAAGTGCTGCACCCGCTGTATTTAAAAGAAGATCATCGACATCAAAACACCCGACTTTAAACACAAGTTGTAAGGTCTCGACGATAAGACTTAATGTGAATCCCAGTAGAGTCACCAGCGAAAATCTTTTAAGTCTTTGGTGCATGACTGGGAGAATAAATCCAAAGGGAAGAAATCCGATCACATTGCCAGATATATTCAAAAAGGCCGAAAGCATTCCCACCTTGTCCCGATATACCCAAAATCTTCGGATTTCTTTAAATAAAATCAGGTTATAGCGATATCCCTGTGTCTGCATCGCTCTCCTGCCATACTCTTCTGAAAGAAAGAGAAAATATACAAGTGCCAGTATATATATCAGAAACACTATGCGTCCAAACAGACGAATCGCACTTTTAGTCGCTGTTCTCAAAGATCATAACCCCTTCATGTTTGTTCGTACTCCCGTATTCAGTCATATTAGAATGTAATTTCTCTTTTTTGTTTCAGGAGTCTGGCACCGCTTACAATCATAAGGATTCCTGTCGCAATGCCACTCACAAGTGTAATAATACCAAGCGCAATATTTCCTGCTCCGACAGATTTCATAATCTTATATGTTTTTTCATTCATAATAATCAACTCCCTTTCTTTAACTTACACCATATTCTTTATAATATGCGTCGAAAGAAGCCTTCAGCCGCTCATCAATGATAATCTGTCCTTTATACGGTTTTTGATACAGGTTCTCTGTCACTTCCGCCATCGTCACGATTGCACGGGCTGGGAATCCATACTTCTCCTGAATCTCTTCTAACGCACTCCTTGTCGTCTTTCCCCTTTCCATTCGATTGAGGGAGACGATAAGGCCTTTGATTTCAACATCCCCTTGTGCCTTTATGATCGGAAAGGTCTCCTCGATGGATTTACCGGAAGTGGTGACGTCTTCGATAATCACAACCCTGTCTTTGTCATGGATCGGACAGCCCAGCAATATTCCCGCATCGCCATGATCTTTTATTTCTTTCCGGTTGGAACAATACCTTACATCCACACCGTAAAGTTCGCTGATCGCCATAGATGTCGCAACTGCAAGCGGAATTCCCTTATAAGAAGGACCAAACAGCACATCAAAATCCAGTCCAAAGTTGTCATGGATCGCTTTTGCGTAATACTCCCCAAGTTTTTTCAACTGCGTTCCTGTTACATAAGCACCAGCATTCATGAAAAACGGCGATTTTCTTCCGCTTTTTAACGTAAAATCCCCAAATTTCAAAGCACTGCTGTCTATCATAAATTCAATAAATTCCTTTTTATATTCTTCCATCCGTTTTCGCCTTTCTTTGTTATATGCAATTCTAACACAGCTGTTATGCTATGTGAAGTCTGAATCAAAAAAGCTGATTTCTGGCCAGTGTCCAGTATACTTCCTCACATCTTTCGATATCCCGAACCGGTACAGATTCGTCCGGTTTATGTGCCAGCTCCAAGTCTCCCGGTCCGTAAGACATACAATTGTGATTATGCAGTCTGCCTGCGATCACCGCTGTATCAGAATAACCCGGGAAGAATGATACTTCCGAAGAAGCTCCTGTCTCCTCACATGCTCTCTTAAGAGCCCGCAGCAAAACAGAGTTCTCATCCTTTTCAATAAAAGGACGATCTCCGGTAATTTTCCAGGATACATGAATTCCTTTTACCTGCAGGGAAGCCTCTTTGACAGATTCCTCCACAATACTGACAGCGGCATCGGTATCGACAGGCGGAACCAGACGCATATCAATCCATACTCTGCAGGAATCCGGTACGACATAAGGGCGATACCCACCTTCGATCTGTCCAAAGGTCACTGTGGATATTCCAAGATCCTTATGCCTGGGACACATCTCAATTCTGTGCCTGATATTGGAAATAATCTCAGCCATTCCTGCGATAGCATCTACACCCTTCCATGGAGTACTTGCATGTGCAGTGACCCCTGAAACGGTAAGTTCAAACCAGGTGCGCCCTTTATGTGCGACTTCAATCCGCTTGCCTGTAGGCTCAGTGTCAAGTATCAGGCAGTCTTTATCAACCCATCCATCTGCAAGGACAGCTTCACTGCCGCGCATGAAGTCCTCCTCATCAACAGTGCCTATAAATAAAAATGTACGTTTTGGCTTCCTGCCCTTTGCCGCCTCTTCGGCCGCTCTTTTAAAAGCAGTCAGAGCACAGGCAAGACCGGACTTCATGTCGCAGGCACCTCTGCCATAGATTCTGCCATTCTTCTCTTCGGCACTTAATGGACCCGCATTTGTCCAGCCCTCGCCCAGCATAACCGTATCCATATGGCAGATGTAGACAAGTGCAGGCAGATCTTTATTTCCCTCTATCGCTGCCATGATATTATATCTCCCCGGCAGAACTTCTTTTTTTATAACCGGAAGCTGAAGCTTTGAAAGCCAGCTGAAGATATAGTCACCAATCTGCCCCTCATAATTACCCGGATCGGAACTATCAATACGTATTAATTTTTTAGTCAGTTCAATTGCATCTTTTTGATACTGATTCAACAGAATCACTTCCCTTTCTTCTCATCGATCAACAGCACCAATCAATTCATTAATGTCATTTATTTTATTAGTTATCATATAGTCTTTTATCCCTTTTACAACCTCCTGCGCTGCATAAGGATGATAGAAGTTTGCAGTCCCAACCGATATAGCAGATGCTCCCGCCAGCAAAAACTCAAGTGCATCCTCTGCGTCTGCGATTCCTCCCATTCCTATCACAGGGATATCGACTGCATGTGCCGCCTGATAAACCATCCGCACTGCGACAGGCTTTACTGCGGGTCCGGAAAGTCCTCCGGTTTTATTTGCCAGCGCAAATGTCCTTTTGTATATATCAATCTTCATGCCTGTGATCGTATTAATCAGAGACAATGCATCGGCTCCACCATATTCTGCCGCTTTAGCCATCCCAGAGATATCTGTCACGTTTGGAGATAATTTCATAATCACCGGCTGACCGGCATATTTTTTCACCTCACGTGTAATCGCTTCTACGGCTCTTGGATCCTGTCCAAACGCAATTCCCCCCTCCTTTACATTCGGACAGGAAATATTGATCTCCAGCATATCCACGTCTTCATCAGACAGACGCTCAACTACTTCACAGTAATCAGCAACAGTCTTTCCACAGACATTTACAATTATTTTTGTATCATATTTTCTAAGGAAAGGCAGATCCCTGTCACAGAAGACCTCAACCCCGGGATTTTGCAGGCCGATTGCATTTAACATGCCGCCATATACTTCTGCGATCCTTGGAGTCGGATTGCCAGGCCAGGGGATATTAGAAACCCCCTTAGTCGTCAAGGCTCCCAAAATATTCAAATCCACGAATTCGCTGTATTCTTCACCGGAGGCAAATGTTCCAGAGGCTGTCGTCACAGGATTGTTCCATGTTACACCGGCTATGTCAACTTTCATATTCATCTATATTTCCACCTCCGAAGCATTGAATACAGGACCATCTTTGCAAATTCTTTTATTATGAACATTAGAATGACTGTCCACCTCTTTTGTCTTGCAGACACAGGCAAGGCAGGCACCGACTCCACAGGCCATCCGCTCTTCCAAAGACAGATAACATTCAATATGATGCTCCGCTGCATACGCCTTGACCGCACGAAGCATCGGCGTCGGACCACAGGCAAAGATAATATCTCCGTTGAGATGATGTTTGGATATGGCATCCATGACATTTCCCCTTGTCCCAATACTCCCATCCTCAGTGGCAATAAATACCTCTCCGGATTTTTTTAACTCATCCGTCAAAAAAATGTCCCCATCTCTATATCCAAGAATGATTTTGTTATCATTGCCACCAGCAAGCGCTCTGGCAAGCTCTACCATAGGCGGAATTCCGATTCCGCCTCCGATAATCAGTACTCTTTTACCCTGTACCCCCTGAAGCGGAAAACCGTTGCCAAGAACACCCATAACCGAGGCTTTATCTCCCGTGTGAAGCATGGATAATTCTCTGGTTCCTGCCCCTGCCACTCGATATACAATCCGAAGGGCACCTTTTTCTTTATCAACCTCACATAAACTGATGGGGCGAGGCAGAAGCCTGGCCCCATCAGCACAGTATAGAGAAAGGAACTGACCGGGTTTGGCTGCTGCCGCCATTTCCCTTTCATCAAGCCACATACTATAGATCGCCGGTGCCACCTCCTCCTGAGAGATTACTGTGCTCCATGTTTTTTTTCTCATATTCCGGCCTCCAGCGCACCATTGATATCCGAAATCATAGCCAAAACTGCAGCTCGCGATGCTTCCTCAAAATGTTCCGGCCCATACTGACTATAGCTATCCTGCAGATAAGCGGCGATAATTCCTCTCGAAGAATTAACAATAGCTCCCAGTCCGTCTTCATTGAAAAAGTGTATGAGATCTTTTCCACGTCCTCCCTGGGCACCATATCCCGGAACCAGAATATAAGACTTCGGCATAATCTTTCTTAAAGCCTGACCTTGCTCCGGATATGTGGCACCCACCACTGCGCCGACATCGCTATAATTTCCACTCATCAACTCCATTCCCCAGGCCGCCACTTTTTCACCGACTAATTCATATAGATGTCTGTGATCCTCGAGCATCTGATCCTGAAAATCTCCACTTGACGGATTCGAAGTCTTCACAAGAATAAACAGTCCCTTATTCTCTTTTTTGCAGACATCTATGAAAGGTTTTATTCCGTCAATTCCCAGATAAGGATTAACTGTGGCAAAATCCTCATGAAAAGGTGAGAATTCCTGATCCTCTATGCGGACATTTCCCAGATGGGCCGTGGCATAGGCCTGCGAGGTAGAACCGATATCCCCGCGCTTGATATCCCCGATCACAATCAGGCCCTTCTTCTGACAATAAGATATAGTCTTTTCATAAGCTTGCATGCCCCAAATTCCAAATTGCTCATACATGGCAATCTGAGGCTTTACAGCGGGTATCAGATCATAAATCGCATCTATGATTTTTTTGTTATACTGCCAGATACCCTCTGCAGCACCTTCCAATGTCTTACCATATCTCGCATATGCTTTTGTCTTTATATGTTTTGGCACATACTCAAGCATCGGATCAAGTCCGACAACAATAGGTGCTTTTGTCTTCTTGATTTTCTCGATCAGTTGATCTATCATCTGTTTCTCCTTTATCGTATGTTTACTGTAAATCAGCATCGCTCTCTTCAGACTGACTGTAGACAACTTTCCCGTCACAAATCGTATAGGAAACTCTTCCAGTCACTTTTTTGCCATGAAAGGGTGTGTTCTTTCCCTTCGAGACAAAAGTCGATGTGTCTATCACGTATTCAGCCTCCGGGTCTATAATCGTAATGTCGGCGTCCATCCCCTCAGCAATGGATCCTTTTTTATCCTGTCTGATCACTCTTGCCGGTCGATAGCTCATCTTTTCCGCCATCTGCATCCATGTGATAACCCCTGGTTTCACAAGTTCTGTAATGGTAAGGGCAACACTGGTCTCCAAACCCACAATTCCAAACGGTGCATCTTCCATCCCTTGTTCTTTCTCTTCGGCACTGTGCGGGGCATGATCTGTACTGATAATATCAAATACATCTTCGTTCAGTCCCTTTCGCAGATATTCCAGGTCTTCTCTTGTTCGAAGCGGTGGATTCATCTTATAGTTTGTATCCCCCTCTTTCATATCATCACTGCTTAATGTAAAATGGTGCGGGCATACCTCTGCTGTAACCTGCATGCCTGCCTCCTTTGCGGCTTTTACCATATAGTAGCAGTTCTTTGTAGAGCAGTGGCACAAGTGGAGAGGTACACCGACTTCGTCTGCTAAGATAATATCTCTGGCTACAATTACATCCTCTACCGCATTCGTGATTCCCGGCAGATGCCAGGCTCTTGAAATCTCATCCTCATTCATACAGCCGCCCTGGACCAGATTTTTATCTTCACAGTGAGCGAATACCGGAAGATGGCACTGTCTGGCTAAAATCATCGCATCTTTATAAACGCGCGTATTCATCACTGATTTCCCATCTTCAGTAATTGCGGCTATCCCAGCTTTTGCCATTCCTCTGATATCAGCGGGCTCCTCTCCTTTCATCCCCTTAGTGACACATCCTGTCTGCAGAACATGAACAGGAGACAACTTTTTGGCCTTTACCGTTACATAATTCACCCTGTCAGAAGAATCAATGGGCGGTTTTGTGTTCGGCATGGCGACAATTGTGGTAAAACCACCCTTTGCGGCAGCACGCGAACCTGTCGCGATATCTTCTTTATAAGTAAATCCCGGATCTCTGAGATGTACATGCAGATCAATCAGTCCGGGCATCACAAGGTGTCCGGAAGCATCAATTACACGATCCACATCTATCTTAAGGTCCTTTCCGATTTTCATCACTTTATTATTCTCTATAAATACATCACAGATGTCATCAAGTTTCGTCGCAGGATCAATAACCCGCCCATCTTTAATCAACAGACTCATAGCGATCTTCTACCCCTTTTCGACCAGAAATTTCATTTCTTGTTTCACTAAAGAGTATACAAGAAAAATTAAGACAATTCAATCTTTTTCCTTGACTTTTCTTCATCTTGAGATTATAATGAATTTTAGCAAACGGAATTGTGGATATATATCAGTCACTAGTTATTAGAGATTATATTAGGATTCACGAATATAGTCTGTAATAGCT
>ENA-UOOI01003615-UOOI01003615.1-fermentation-metagenome-genome-assembly--contig:-NODE-3615-length-11370-cov-9.171454_pt1 | contig 11370 bp, 7 predicted proteins | sample MGYA00245779_ERZ724027 | MGnify/ENA primary metagenome ERZ724027 (study PRJEB28704, sample SAMN03018318) | fermentation metagenome | biome: anthropogenic terrestrial biome; feature: soil; material... | reverse complement strand
TTTCTCCAAGAGCGTTTGTTCCTTGTTCAGGATATTGATCTCGAAGGGATGCAGCCTGCAACACGCTCATAGCCGACGGGATACCATTCACCAACCTTTCGTTCGTCCCATTGTCAGGGGGAAAGACGGTAAAAAGGTGGAGTTCGGATCCAAAATAAACGTTAGCCAGGTGGATGGCTTTGCCAGGATTAATCAAGCGGATTTTGAAGCCTTCAATGAAGGTTCTTGCCTGCAAGAACAAGTGGAGGCATACAAGGAGTTGTTCGGGTATTACCCGGAACTGGTACAAACCGATGATATCTACATGTCCCGGACTAACCGCGCCTATCTCAAAGAACGGGGCATACGTCATACCGGAAGGCCTTTGGGGTGCAAACCCAAAAAGGAAAAGCAAAGCCGTTGTCAAAAGCAGAAGCAAAGAAAAGAGAAAAACGAACGCAACCACATCGAAGGCAAGTTCGGGCAAGGCAAAGCCGGTTGCAACATGAACCGGATAATGGCCCGCCTTGCCTCCACGCATCAAAGCTGGGTGGCATCCATCGTCTTCGTGATGAATATCCTTAGGGCGATGCAGGATTTATTTTGCCAAATTTTTAAAGAACTCTTCAGGATAATATATCCGGTAAGAAAATGGACGCATATCCAATATAGCTATGAGGATGTGGCCTGAAGATGAAAATACTTATTCAGCAGACCCTAAACTAAAACAGGTGAATTCAATAATCATTGATAACCTCCGGACGAAGTTGCCGGCTGCTTACACCATGCCTGCACACCTAAATGGAATGAGAAAAGTTATAAATTGAAAGTATTCTTACCTATATTTCAATCACCGACTTTATGAAGGAAGGATTCTTTTACCTTTTCTTTCATTTTACAGTGATATCCTTACGAATCTACACGTTGTATTTTAGAAGGTTCAAATATCGAGTCCACCACAAAAAAATATCTGACTCTTTTATGATGGTTTTATTACCATATTGATGTGGTTACAAGAAAATTATCCGGCGGTGGACTCTTGAAATTTATTTCCTTTGTTGATTATTCTGATTTCTTTATTGTTACATTGTCTATCCCGATTTCTGCATCTATCATATCTTCGTTACCTTCAATAGCAAATTCCAGTTTGTTAATATATTTCCAATTGAATAAATCTTGGGGTTCATAGTAAATGTCATCCCAAGCACCTGTTTCTTCAAATGAATCCAAGGGTATTGAAATACTTGTCCATGAACCATCATTAGCAACCATGTCGTCAGTTAATAAAAAGGTGTTACGCCAGGGCTGGGAATCATCTTGGTATTCAACAAATCTGATTTGCATATTGACTTGGGAGCTACATTTTATATCGAAATTCAGCGCCTGTCCTGCCGTAAATTGTTCTTCTATATTGATTGTCGGCCATATCTCAAATACAATAGCAGACCATTCTGAACCCACTTTCCAAAAAATAGACTTCTCTCCTTCTGAGGGGGATGTTGTATCTTCGAAGTTTATCTCTCCTCCCCCCCAACTGGCATCTTTCATACCATGGGCAATATTATCATCATAAAATACGATGCTTGGCTTTTCTCCCGAAATGTACGACTGCGGGATATTGAGATTGAGAGCCTCAAGTAAAGGGACATTCAAGTCATACTCGAAACGATAGCTACCTCCTTCTTTAAACAGTCCAAAACTGTTATGATAATCCCACATAGTCCAAGGAATATCATTTGCTTCAAAGTAATCATATACTGTTTTATACCAAAAGCAGCGCTGGTCATTATCCACTCCATACATGTGTACACCAAATTCTCCGCAGAATACAGGGACATTTTTTGATTTGGAAAAAGAAACGGCTTGGTCGATACTGTTTTTTACAGCTGCAACTGTTCCCTTTGTTGGATAATCTATGAATAACCTATCACCCCATTCTCCCGTTCCGATCAGTTCAGGTGGACATTCGGGCATCTTATCGCTCTGGTAAGGAAATGGTATATCACTCACATTTTCAAGTAGTGTCCAGTCAGATGCCTGATGAGTGAATAAGAACGGTTCATAGAAGTGAAACGTGTAAATTAAATTATCATCATCATATACGGGTAAATCTTTTAAAGTGCCAGGAGAATTTGCATCATATCCGCCCACGATGATCGTGTGCCTCGTGTCGATCTTTCGAATTGCGTCTATAAGGCGTCCTTGCATTTCTCCCCAGTTGTTTCTCATGTAATTTCCGTCCGGTTCATTATATAGTTCATAATAGACTAAGTCTGACCTCTCTTTACAGTGCAGGGCTACCTGCTGCCATATTTTGGTTAATTGCTCCTCACCGTATTGCGCAGGAAAAGGATTGCTTCCGAAATAGGAGTGATTATCCAGTATTATATTTATCCCGGTTTGTTCTGCCAAGTCAAGCGCGTAGTCTAATTTGTCGAAGAAAGATTGATTCAGTAGATAATCCGGGGCGTTTCCTGCAATCTTGTAAAATCGTATGGGAAGCCTTATCACATCAATCCCTAAACTCTTGATGTCTTCAAAGTCTTTCTTCGTGTATTTTTGTTTATAAATATCGTCTTCCCTATCTGCTAAAAACCAATTGGATAAATTTACTCCTTTAGAGAAAGGGACATTCAATATTACAGGTGTTTTGTTTTCATCCTCATCAATAATATCGGTTTCGCTTGGTTCTGCACATGAGAAACATGGCAATAAGAGGATTAATAATAAGAGCGTTATATGTTTTTTCATTTTTACTTATTTTTAGAGTTTTAATAATTAGGATTTTGGATGATTTGTCCTCTCCCTTCTGTGATGACATATTGAGGAAGAGGCATTCGGTTGAACCAATCCTGGGCAGTGACTGAACCTTTTTCTATTGCTTTTTCCTTGTATTTTCCATGACGAATAAGATCTTCCCTTCGGAGTCCTTCAAACCAAAATTCATGTCCGCGCTCTAATAGGACGTCATTAAAAAAGATATCTGTATTCGTATAGCGAGACAAGCTGTAAGCGGACAATCCGGCTCTTTCCCTTATCTGGTTTAATAAGTCAACTGCTTCTTGTGTTACGCTATTGTTGTTTCTGACAATAGCTTCTGCTAATAGTGTAATCACATCTGCATAACGATATACGATCCAATCTATAGAACTCTCTTCACCTATGGCTCCGGGATCTTCTCCATATTTCATGGGAATTGCTCCTTTCCCTAATGCATTTCCCGGATTGTTTCTATTGTACAACATTCCGTCATTGCCTCTAAATTCCCCTACCAAGACTTCCAATCTTTGATCATTGTCTTCAAAAGTGTCGTAAAACTGCCAAGGTACTCTATATCCATTCCATTTTACAATATTCGGGTTGTTTGTAGGATATGCCCCAGGAAGTACATGGGCCAACCATAGTTGTGAAATAGTTTGGTCACAGGTAGAAGCAAAGATAATTTCGTTATTCTTTTGATTTTCGAATGTAAATATGTCTTTATATGATGGCACAAGCGTATATCCGTAACGCGCATCAAGTAGTTCTCTACCGACAGCTTCGGCTTTATCCCATTGTTGGTCCAGCATATATAATTTCAGGAGGAGTGTTTTAGACAGTCCCTTTGTGAACCGTCCCCACTCAACATCACTCGGGTAGCCCAAATCTACAGCGGCATCAATCAGATCCTTCTCAATAAACTCCACGATTTCTTCTTCACTGAGACGTGGAATTGCTATATTGGATTGAGGATTTTGTAGCTCTTCCACGGTAGGGACAGGCACCGGTCCAAACCAACTATAGAGTAAATATGCCATAAAGGCCCTGGCGCATTTGACTTCAGCAACACTCCTTCTTTTTTTGTCTTCATCTAAGTTCATCTGTTCAAGCTGATTCAGTACCATTGTAGACTCGTTCATATCGCGAATATATTCATAGAAGAATGTGACAATCCAACTATCGGGAGTCCAGTTTTGATAGATGGCCAATTGCCAGTCATCGCCCCAGTTGTTGTCGCCAATATCTGTTGTCAAATCTCCAATTACCTGGTAACCCTGCTTGTTTACGGTGAAAATACCGTTATACCAGTTAGATTGGAAAGGTACGTAACACCCTATAACCAAAGCTTCAGCGTCTTTATCTGTGACCGGGAAATTATCTGGGTCGATTACCCCTGATAATTCCGAGTCAAGATCAATACATGATACTCCCCAAAAAAAGATGAATACTATTGTAAATATATAATATAACTTCTTCATGACTAATTTTTTAAATGTGTTAGAATGTTATGTCAATACCAAAAGTAATTGAACGGGTATTGGGATAGGATACATCCACATAATGTGTCCCCATATAATCCGTTTCGGGATCAATCCCTTTATAATTCGTAAATAAGAACGGATTGTTGACATCAATATAGCAGTGTAAATTGGACAATAATTTTGTTTTCATAGGAATATTATAGCCTAGGGTTATATTTCTTATCCGCACATATGATGTTTTCCTGAAAAAGTAGTCTCCGGTACCATACGGATTATTGACCTGGGTATATCCGGGGTATTTTCCTGTGGTATTATCGGCACGCCAGACATCTTTCATACTTACTGGGAAATTATGGTCAGCCAGAATATAGGATCCTCCCATGGATCCATTATCCAGATAGGTAGCTCCTCTTAGCATATTAAAAGAGCCATACAGGTAAATATTCAGATTCCAGTTCTTATATTGAAGGGAATTGGCTAAACCAAGCCTGAAATCAGGATCTAAAGATCCCAAAAATTCTTTATCTGCCTCATCTATTCTCCCATCCGAATTGCCGGTGAGTACAGGGCGCCCTTCTTCATTATAAACGACATTTCCACTTTCGTCTCTTTCAAATGAGTTTATGTCTTTTATCTTAATCTGTCCAGGTTGTGCTCCGGGCATGTATTCTACAGTCTCTCCTTCTTGTATTAACCCGTCTGTACGATAACCAAAAGCTGCTCGTATCGGATCATTATGCTTCTCATAAGCTGCAGGATTCCATGTATCGGCTCTTTCTTTCCATCGGTCTCTATACTGGGCGAAAGTGAAAATAGTGTTCCATTTGAAATTTTGAGTATTGATATTATAGCTATCGATTGTCAGTTCAAAGCCATTACTTTGGGTTGTACCTATATTATCAGCAATTGTAGGTAAGAAATAATAACTCATGAGATTCCTTCTCGTGAGCAGATCTGTAATTTGTCTTGAGTATAACTCTGCTGTAATATTTACTCTGCCAAACAGTCCTATATCTACTCCCAAGTTATACTCCTTGGTTGTCTCCCATGTTAAGGATCTGTTTCCTACCTGTCCAAATTGCACTCCTCCTTGTGCTATATCATTGAAAATGTACCTCGCTGAGGGTTGGTAATAATCCAATGCTCCATTGCCTATATTCGAATTACCTGTTTCTCCATAACTGAATCGGATCTTTCCGTTCGTTAGTACTTTGCTCATTGAGGACATGAAAGTTTCATCACTAAACCGCCAGGCAGCAGCCATAGAGGGGAAATACCCCCATTTGTTCCCCTCTGCAAGATTGGATGCTCCATCAGATCGAAGTGTAAGAGTCAATAAATATTTGTCCAGAAAGGAATAATTTATTCTCCCAAAGAGCGATGCTATCGTATTTTTATTTCTCCATGATCCAACAGTGGGTTTCGAAAAATCTCCTGCCCAAATATTATTGAATAGGTAGCTGTCAGTCAGGAAATCTCTGTTTCCTGCATTTAAACCCTCTCCGTTAAATTGTTGATAAGAGTGTCCGGCTAATATGGTAAAATTGTGATCTGTAATGCTTTTATTGTAAGTGACAGTTATATCCATCAAATAATCTCTGTTGTCATATTGATTGATTGTTGCTTCTCCTCCAGCATTCTTACCGTATAATGTTGTTTTGGGAATATAGGCTGAGCGTTTTCTGAATTTTCGGTCGATCCCAGCATTAAATCTCACCAACAGATCTTTTATCGGATTGTATTCTGCATAATAAACGGCAAGTAACCTTTCGTCAATACTTTCGTCCGTTATCTCCAACAACGATACTGGGTTAGGAATCAAAGGTCTTAAATTGCTTATGGTATAATCTCCGTTCTCATCTCTTATAGGTAAAAGGGGACTAAACTGAACTGCAGAACGTATTATACCTGCATATTCGTTAGAGCCTGAACCTAATGGAATATTATTATACCTATTCTGATTCATCATGACACTCATTCCTACCTTAAAGGTATCGGATATTTTCTGATCGAGGTTTATCCTCCCACTTAACCGGCTCATGTCATTTTCTTTTATGATACCGTCCTGGGTGAAGTAGCTCAGGCTTGCCTGATATTGTGTAGCCTCTGAACCTCCGTTGAGCGACAGGTTGTGCTGATGTTGAAAGCCTGTTCTCGTAATCTCATCAAGCCAATATGTGTCATGTACCGGATTATCGATCTGTTCCTGCGTATATTCAAAAGGAATATTTTCAGAGGGAAACTCCGATAAAGATCTGTTCCCATAAGGGGCAATCCCATTGTTGATGAGGAATTGCTCTCTCAGATACTGATTAGATACCAGCATATAATCACCCGCATTAAGGAGTTTGTAGTTGTCATTCATCTTTTGGATAGATACAGTAGATGAATACTTTACTAATGGTATTCCCGTTTTACCTCGTTTGGTTGTAATAAGAATTACGCCATGTCCGGCTCTTGCACCATATATGGCAGTTGAACTGGCATCTTTTAATACTTCAATAGATTCTATGTCATTGGGATTTAATGATCCTAATACATAATCCTTGGAACCTCCTTCATACCTGTTTCCACTACCCGGTTCAGCAGATGACGATACAGGGAATCCATCAATAACAATGAGGGGATCATTACCGGCACCCACGGAAGTAGCTCCCCGGATATTAATGGAAATTCCTCCACCGGGTTGTGCACTTAGTGTGTTCACTTCTAATCCTGCTGCCGTTCCTGCCAACAGATGTCCTACAGTGGAAACAGTATTTATTGGCGCATCCCCCATCTTTATTGATGAAACAGCTCCCGTGAGATCCCTTTTCCTGACTGCTCCGTACCCCACTACCACCAATTCATCAAGTGCTTGCATATCTTCCTGCAAAATTACATTGATAGTTGTTCTGCCGGTAGTGTTGATCTCTTGTGTCAAATAACCGATATAAGAGATCTGAAGCACGGCATCGTTCTCTACGTTTAGCCTGAAGTTTCCGTCAATATCAGTTACTGTTCCGTTGGTGGTCCCTTTTTCAATAACATTGGCCCCAATAATGGATTCACCGGAAGCATCATAGACTATACCGGTAATTTGTGTCCTCTGTTGCTGTACAATATTTTCAGTCATTGTATCAGGGGCTTCTTTTATAATGTAAATTGAACGGTCGGAAACAAAATAAGTATTATCGGTAGCACTGAGAACTTCATTCAAAATATCTTCAACTGTCTCGTTATCGGCACTTACCGTAACTATCCTGTCCGCATCGAGAATATCGTCCTGATAAAAGAAAATAAACTCGCTGTTCTTCTCTATTTCTGACAAGACCTGTTTAACCGTCTTGTTTTTTAGATTAAGGGATATCTTTGTCGACTGGGAATAACTGTTATTGGAAAAGCAGACGCTAATACCCAGCATAAAGAATAAAAAAAATACTCTCATAATTCGACATGTCCTTCTAATATTAGCTTTTTTTAAGCTAAGGTGTTTATTTTTTGTCATATATTTGTCATGATTTAAATTTGAAACTTTAACTGGTTTTACATTTAAGTTCTGGCCGGATGATACTGAACCTATCATCCGGTTGCTTTTTTCAAGAGTCAGATTTTCTTCATAGGCATTTTCTTTTAAAATTTAGTTGTTTAAAATTCAGGATATTGCATTTATTGTATAGCTTCCATCGGTATTTTGTTGATATTGTATGGGCAATGCACGGGATAATTCCTCCAGCAATTTGTTCATATCGTCTTTCATGTCGAGTTTTCCGGAACATTTCAGTTCTGCTATGGTAGCATCGCATTCGATCCGTATGCCGTAGTAGCGTTCCAAACGGGTGACGATATTGTCTAATTTTTCACTTTCGAACTGGTACAATCCCCGTGTCCATAAAATATGGATACTCGCGTCCACGTTTTCAACCGAATGGGAACCTTCGAGGCCGGAATACATTTGATTCGGTTTCAGGATTATATTTTTGTTGTGCGTGCCGGGGGAAATGCTTACCGATCCGGATAACAACACAACGCTGTTTTCCTTATCGGCTTCGTATGCCGACACATTGAACTTCGTGCCCAATACGTTGATATCCATCTGCCTCGTTTTTATTACAAACGGGCGTTTCTTATCTTCGGAAACTTCTATATAGATTTCCCCATCCACATAAATCTCCCTTTTTTCTTTGCTGAATTCAGCCGGATAGGTGAGTTTACTGCCCGCGTTGACCCAAGCTTTTGTCCCGTCGGAAAGAGTTATCGTGGAACGTTTCCCATAAGGTGTGATCAACTGGTTATACGGAGACGATTCTTCTTTGAGGATAAAGTTGTCGTCGGCTTTTATCGCGTCCTCTTCATATTGGATGGAAGACTCCTTATTATTTAAAACGACCGTATTGTTTTCCGACAGTATCAGTTTGGTGTCGGATGAGTAAAGGTCGATACCGTCCGGCAAAGTCTGGGCAAAGGTTGCAATATCGAGCCCATTATTGTCTTTATTGAAAATAAAGGGCAAAGAAAAGATAAATATAGCGATACTTGCCGCTATAGCGGATATGCTCAATATAACACGCCTTGTATTTTGTTTTTTCTTTTTGCCTATCAGATTTTGCAATGAAACGCAGCTTTCGGATATTTCCGGCCGAGACATTTTAAAATCATTGAACCGTATATTGTCCTTATATAGGACAATACCCTCTTCTACCCTCGATCTCAGAGCGGGATATTCTTCTATGACACGACCCCAGAACAGCATATCTTCTTCACCGTTGAAAAGTTGCCACCTGAGAAAATCCTTGTCTTTAAGGAAATCTGTCGCGGTATAGCTTTTATATTTATCTGCCTGCATTTACCCTGCCTATTTTCATACGATTATTTTATTCTTTTCTTGTCGGTGTATGGAACTCGCTTTTAATCATGTTCTTGTGTGAGAACAGTTATCATGCTCGTTTCTATATATACAAACAGAATAATTTTTTGTACCCATTTTCTCAAAAAAAGATGAATTTAATAGAAAATCAGCATAAATAAACAGATCAACAGCAGCTGTTCGTCATCCCTAAGACGTTTCAGGGAGCGGGAAATCAGCTTTCGTGCAGCATGTTGTGTGATGTTCATTATCTCGGCAATATCTTCATATTCCATTTCCTGCATGAAACGGAGGTATATGGCCTCTTTTTGGCGGGCGGTCAGTTTTGAAAGAAGGTCATCAACTTGTTGTTTAATCATGGTACGGTCTTCTTCATCGATGATCCGGTCCAATACGGTTGTCGTAATAGAAAAACCCAGGACATCTTCCGAAATGCCTGTTGTAGCTGAAACAGCCTTGGATTTATAAATATTATAAAGTCTGTTTTTAAGGGATTTCAGCAAAAAATACTTTAAATGATCGACAGAAGAAAAATTTTTCTCCTCGAAATATATTTTCAGGAATATATCCTGAATGGCATCCTTCACGACTTCTCTTTCCCCTCCCAGGCTTATTCCATAGGCGTACAAATCGTTTATATAGAATTCATAAAAAAAGGAAAACGCATGATCATCTCCTTCGTTGAATTTGGTGAATAAACTAATATGATCGGGAGTGGAAACATTCATCATCGATGTGATTTTGCATGCATATCGCGGCAAATTTACATAAAATGTCATTGCCGTCCGATAAAAACTGGTTTTAATTTTGCTTGACTTCTAACCGTCATATTATCAGACATGTTTTTTAGTTTTCTATTATTCTCAAAAGTAAGCCCCCCTGAAAAGGGTGAGCATCCCTAAATTCTTGTCATCCCGTTGCCAGTCTCGTTCCGGATTTTCTAAAAATCTCATCAAATGCAAGTAATTGAACAGGATGTTCATCAATGAACAATTGATTATTCGTTTGGTCCAGAAAGTCGAACAGCATGCTTTGAATAATCCGTTTCTGAAAGGGGATAGGGTTTGCGAATGAGTTGATCTCAACAATCAGCCGGTTGTTGGGGTCGTTCTTCTGGATGGATGGGTACCTGAAAAGCGATTTCCTGTAGCGGGAACCTTTGCTTGTGATTCCCTCCTCCTGAAATTCTGTAAGCTCTCCTGTTATCTCCTTTTCGAGATGACGAATGATCGTTTTAATTTCATTGCCGGTCTTATGTGTGGTGTTGACAATTGCCAGGTCGACATCTTCCGAGAAGCGGTCAATGAGCCGGTATCCTTTGGAGAGAGAGGTACCACCTTTGAAAACCGCCTCATCGCTGTACTTGCTGCCAGACAATCTACGCAGGAGCAAAGTAATCCAATAATCCTTCTCCACAAATCCGAGGTTAATCATCAGATGTTGTGATGCCGCTCTCAGGGTTTGAGAAAAGAGTTGTGAGTCGTGATGCAGATTCATGTGAAATTCCATTTATCAGCTTCCGGAAATGCAACTTTAAGACCCGGCAGCTTGTATTTGGTAATAGGATTCAAAGAATTGTAAAGCGGCTGGGAAACAGCATCGGCCTGGATAGTGTCGAGAAGCGTACCCAGTAATGCCCTGGCAGAAGGCGGGTACTTAAAGGCCAGCCGAACAAGGGTAGACTTTTCAGTATCGGAAAGTTTCTTCAGAATAACCGAAAGCCGTTTGCACGATTTGCCGATTGTGGTATCAGGGATCTTCTGGATGTAGCGGATCGCATCGAGGATCTGCAGCAATGGAATGTTCTCTTTGGTAATGATGTTTTTTTGCTTGATGAACGATATGGTATATTGGCCTCGTTTGAAAGCGGGACGGACCACGTTCTTGCCAATCTGAATGACATTGCTGAGCTGCGTGGTTAATCCCAGGCTGTTGTAAATGCTGTAACCGGTGAGGTAACCAACCGTTTTCCCATTCTCTTCCAGCAGATCCTTGACCACCTGTGACCGGTCAGGCTGCAAAATCCCGAAAGGCGTGGTTTCCGGCTTGTAATACTTGCCTTTGGAAAGCTTGGCAATCTTACCGGCAGACACCATCCGGTTCAGTGCCTTGATGACGGCTTCCTTCTGGTTCACCTCTACAGGAAAATCGGCATAGGTGAACACATACCCCTTCGGGAACCTGTCAATCGTATATGATATGTAATCAGTTGTTTTCATATTATATTATCCGAGGCAAAGATAATATACTTGTCCAGTTTTTATGCATAAATACTGGACATTTTAAACTTATTTATCTTGATCT
>ENA-UOOI01003613-UOOI01003613.1-fermentation-metagenome-genome-assembly--contig:-NODE-3613-length-11372-cov-108.952726_pt1 | contig 11372 bp, 17 predicted proteins | sample MGYA00245779_ERZ724027 | MGnify/ENA primary metagenome ERZ724027 (study PRJEB28704, sample SAMN03018318) | fermentation metagenome | biome: anthropogenic terrestrial biome; feature: soil... | reverse complement strand
AAGCCTTCATCCACTACCCTAAAGGGATAGTGGTTTTCGGCTAAGACTTTATAAAAGATGAATATGAATCTATAGGTAAAGAATATGCATTATATTGTAGAGGAAAGGGAATACCTTATAACCATAATTATAATGATTTTGTGGAGGAATAAAATGTGTAAACGATTATTTACAAAAAATTTAACTTCAATACCTTTATTTTGGGTGGATTTTAATTATAAATTATATAAAGAAAAAGGCAAAGAAGGTTCTTGCATGGTTAAAATTCATCCGAATCTAGCTAATGATGAATTTATAAAGAAAACTTTAAATGAACTAATAGATTATATTAGAGATAATTATAACATGGAGGATATGTAAATATGAAAAAAGTTTATGGGATTTGTAGTGGCGAATATTTTGATTGGCATATTGATTATATGTTCGAATCAGAAGATATAAGGGATAAGGTTTTAGAAAAGTTAAATAATAGCTATTATAAATATGATAATTATAATGATTATAGTCCTATTGATTATGAATTGAATGATAACAAATTTAATCTAAATAAAGCACAAGATATTAAATATGTTAGATGTAAATATAATTCTTCAGAAGATTTTAAATTTGAAATATTAGATGGTAATACATTAATAAATAATATAAATAGTTTTAATAATATTAATTTGTATAAAACTTATATTGATAATGAATATAAATATACTTTGAAAATGACAAGGGTTATAAAAAAAGATGATTTAAAAGATATGGATGAATTAAAAAATAAATTTTTAAAAATTTGTTCTGATTATTATAGTCAAGGCATATATATGGTTAAGGTTTTAGACATGAATATATGGGATGTAAATTCTAAATTAAAGAGTCAGTCAATAAAAATAGAAAGATTATAAAAGGGGTAATAAAATTTGTTTAAAAGTCGAATTTTATATTAATAAAGCAACAAAAATATAATAAATAATAGTTGACAATATACTAAATAGTGGTAAAATAGAATTAAGCACAAATAAAAAGCAAAAAAATCAATTAATAAAAATATAATAAAAAGAGAGAGGGAAAGATATGGATATGGAATTCAGAAATTTTAAGAAAACATTACAAGAGAACTTCAACAAGATAACAAAGGATATAAATAATTTGTTTGAGGTTGAAGTAGACAAAGATGAATTATGGAACTTATATTTAGACAGTTTTCCAGAAGGGACTAATGAAATTTATAGGGAAAGGAGAGAATATGATTGTAGTTGTTGCAGAAACTTTATAAAAACAATTGGAAATGTTGTTACTATAAAAGATAATAAAATAACTACAATATGGGACTTTGAAACCAACAGTACAACTTTTCAACCAGTAGCAGATGCGTTATCTAATTATATTAAGTCTAAGGCTATTACAGATATTTATGTTAGTAAGATTAAGAAAGTAGGAACTGATAAGAACTTTGAACAATTAGAAAATGGTAATGTTATTGAATGGCATCATCTTTATATAGAATTACCTGACAGACTTGTTGATAAGAGTGGTAGGTCAGAAGGAGATATAAAAGGCTCTTATAGAGATACAAGAAATGTGTTTAAGAGGTCATTAGATGAGATAACAGAAGAGTCCATTTTAACCGTATTAGAACTTATATTGTCCAATACTTTATACAAAGGGGAAGAATGGAAGACAGTTTTAAATGAGTTCTTAAAGTATAAAAAGGCTTATGATAAATTACATACAGAAACAGAAAAGAATATATTTGCCTGGGAACAGTCAATAAATGCAGGTGGGGTTATTGGAAGAATAAGAAATCACAGTATAGGAACATTACTTGTAAATATAAGTGAAGGTATGGATTTAGATACAGCAGTAAGAAAATATGAAGTAATAGTTGCTCCTTCTAATTATAAAAGACCAAAGGCTATTTTTACTAAGAAGATGTTAGAAGATGCTAAAACAACTATTCAAGAATTAGGATATATGGATTCTTTAAATAGAAGATATGCTACATTAGATGATATTACAGTAAATAATATATTATTCTCCAATAAGGATTCTGCAAAGAGAATGGCTAAAACAGATGTGTTTGAAGAGATGTCAAGTGAAGTAGCTGTTAATCCTAAGAAATTTTCAAAAGTTGAGGAGGTTACAATAGATAACTTCATTAAAAATATACTTCCAACAACCAGAGAACTTGAAGTATTATTAGAAAATAAACATTCTAATAATATGGTGTCACTTATAGCACCAGAAAATAAAGATAGCAAGACAATGTTTAAATGGGATAATAATTTTAGTTGGGCTTACTCAGGAAATATGACAGATAGTTCAATGAAAGAAAATGTTAAGTCTGCTGGTGGAAATGTAGAAGGAGTATTAAGATTCTCAATCCAATGGAATGATGATAATGAATATAATCCAAATGACTTTGATGCCCATTGCATTGAACCTAATGGTAATGAAATTTACTTTTGGCAAAAAATAAATAGATATACTTCTGGTCAATTAGATGTGGATATAAGATACCCAGAAAGAAATAAACCTGCTGTTGAAAATATAACATGGATTGATAGAAATAAAATGCAAGATGGAGTTTATAGATTCTTTGTTCATAATTATAGTCATAATGGGGGAAGGACAGGATTTAAGGCAGAAATAGAATTTGATGGTCAAATATATTCATTTGAGTATAATAAAGAATTAAGACAAAATGAAAATGTTCAAGTTGTTGAAGTTATTTTAAAAAATGGTGTATTTACAATTAAAGAAAAGTTGCCATCAAATGTATCGTCAAGGGACATATGGGGTTTAAAAACAAATAATTTTGTTCCAGTATCAGTTGTAATGTATTCGCCTAACTATTGGAATCGACAAGAGGGAATAGGTCATAGACATTATTTCTTTATGTTGAAGAATTGTATTAATCCAGAACAGCCAAATGCCTTTTATAATGAATTCTTAAAAGAAGAATTAATGAAGCATAAGAGAGTATTTGAGGCTTTAGGAAGTAAAATGAGGGTTGAAGATGTTAAAGACCAGTTATCAGGGATAGGCTTTAGTTCAACCAAGCGAAATGAATTAATTGTGAAGACTAAGGGGCAAACAGAGAGAATATTAAAAATAAAGTTTTAATAAAATAAAAATATAAAGGAGAAAAAATTATGAGTAATGAAAAGAACATTTTTGAAATTGCGGTAAGAGGAAAGTACAGATTTCCATTCAAAGGTTTAATATCTGTAGAAGACATGTGGGACTTGTCAGCAAAAGATTTGGATTCAATCTTTAAGACTTTAAATTCACAGTTAAAACAATCAAAAGAAGAAAGTTTGCTTGAAACTAAGACACAGCAGGATGAAGAACTTAACACAAAGATAGAAATTATAAAGTATATAGTTCAAGTTAAACTAGAAGAAGAACAGTCAAAACTTAAAGCCAAGGAATTAAGAGAACAGAAGCAAAAGATTATGCAGATTTTATCAGAGAAAAAAGATGATGCTCTACAGGGTAAGTCAATTGAAGAACTGCAACAAATGCTAAATGAATTGAATGCTTAAAATCAATAAGGGGGATTATTTATCTCCCTTATTATACTATTAACATAAATGATAAGTTTTATTAAAACTAAAATATAAATACGAGAAGCATTAAAATAAAAAGAGGGTGGTTTTATAAAAGAATTAGTGTGTTATATATCTATAATAAAATATATTGTAAACAATTATTATGAAAAAGGAATGATATTTTATAATGACGGAGAATGGTACACAAGAAAACTCTGTGGAAATATTTCTTTGGAAGAATTAGAGGAATGGATAGAGCAAATTATTCAAGAAGAATCATAAGCAGTCTTTAAAACTAAAATATAAAAAATAGCAGTTGACAATATGAAAAATAGTGTTATACTGAAATTAGGGTATAGGGAGAATATAACAAAACACATTCTCCCTTCCTAAAAATAAAATATAAAAAGGAAGGGTGGTAGGATTATTATGGAGTTATTAAAATTAAGAAGCGGAGCATATGATTATTATCGGAAACATGTGGGAGATAATCAAGATACCGATTATCAGCTTGCAAGATTGAAACTAAATCGTAACGTATTGTTAGCAAAGAAAATGCCAGTTAGAGAGGATAGACCTAACAGGTTACTTTATTATTATGGTAACTTAGCAATTATTGTAGAAGATGGTATAATAGTATGGTTACAGAATTATAGAGACAGAGATAATCATTTTTATGCGAATTGGGATGAATACGATAGACTCAATGAAATATTAGGAATTAATACATATATAAGAAATAATAATGGTCAGGTAGCAATATGATAAAAATATATGATGATTATGAAGAAGTCCCAAAAGGCATAAAAGAAGCGATAGAATACAATAGAATTAATCCGAAACACATTAAATATGTGCTAATAAACATACAAAATAATGAAATACCAAAGAAATTAGGAGAACATATGTTCGTAGCAACTATAACTGATGATTGGTTTTGTGTGGTATTTAGATAATTAGGTTAAAATATAGCTTTTAAACACAAAAAATATAATAAAAGGAAGTGAAGATGTGCAAGAATTAACTATTGATATAAAGAGAGAATTTGATAGAATAATATCTTTAGCAGTTAATGAAGAAGAAAGAGAGAAAATAATAGCCTTCATAAATAATGAGAATAATAATGATTTTCTTGAACAGGTTTATTGTCATTCACATGGTTATTATGGATGGATAACATTAAGTAGTGGGAAAATAGTTTATATATCTCCACCAAAAGTATCCGCCGAAGAAACAAGTAAAGCATTTAAATTGCTTATGAAAAGATTAAATGGAACATATAATAACAGTGCTCAAGAAGAAATATATAATTTACAAGATGAATTAAAAGAATTAGCTGAATCATTTAAAGAGCTTTCCAGTGAAACAGAAGAAAGTACATGTAGTATAAGTGATATTAAAGAACAAATAAAACATTCAAAAAATCCACTAGAAGTCAAAAGACTTAATAAGTTATTAAACCAAATGTATAAAAAGAAAAGGAAGTGATTTAATGAAATGTTATATTTGCAATAATGAATTTTATTCTTTTGAGTGGCACAGAGAAGATTCAAATATACCTATTTGTGATAATTGTTTATTAGAAATATTAAAAGGAAGAAAAGAGTACAAGAAAATGCTTTAAAAGATACGTGTGAACGTATTGAGTATATCGAAAAATTGTTAAGCAAAAATAATAAAAAGGATTAGTTAAAACCTTTATTTCATCATGTTTTAAACCTAGATATATCAATGATTAGAGAGGTGTGATTTTATGAATTATGGTGATTTAATACTTGCAGATAGAGATAACATAGGAACTTTGATAGGGAGATATTTAATTGATCCGAAGGGAAGAAAATATTGCTTAAATTTTGCTTTAGCAGACGATTATGAAGTAAATGCTGAAAAGTTAAGAGAATTGTTTAACCCAAATAAGTTTATGGTGAAAATTACTCCATTACATAAAACAATATCTTGTGAAGAAAATAATATTAAGACAACAAGAGGATATACTTCATTTACCCCCATACCAGAAAGTTGAAATCGAATTAAAGAAAGTTGGTTTTGATGCATTAGTATTTGTACCAAGTTATGATGAAGATTTAGGAAGAATCACTTGTGGGAATGCCATATTAAGTGGCAGTATGCCAAAATGTGGTTATAAAATTACAAATCAAATATAATAAAATATTGTTGGAGGAATTATTTACAATGGAAATAAAAACATTGGGCGATTTTAGAAAAGCAACACAATACTTAGAAGATGACTTTAAATTAGAAGTCAATTTCTTTGAAGAACTAACTGAAGAAGAATTGAAGGATATGATTTATCCTTATCCTTGGGAATGTACAGAAGGAAATTTAGAATTAAATGACATTGGTTATTCAGATAGAATTATTTATTTGGGATTATATAAAAAATAAAGTATAAAGGAAGCGATATAATGCAAGAAAATAAATTTGTAGTAATAAAAACAAAAGATATTAATACATATTTATCTAATCATAATAAAATGGAATTGAGTCATATGCTTAATCAAATAAAAGAAAGTAGACAAAAAGATAATAAGAATATTAATAATTGTTATGCTGTTATAAATACTGATGAACCATATTTTGGAGAAATAAAGATTTTTTAAAGTAATAGAATAGAAAAGGAGAAATAAAATTTGATTAATAAAATAGTAATTCTTAATAGCATAGCGGGCTGTGGCAAAGATACTTCAGCAGATTATATTTGTGGTAAATATAACTTTAATAAAATAGCTTTTGCAGATGGTATTAAAGAAATCGCAAGACAATATTTTAACAATACATATAAAGATAGAAAATTATATATAGATATCGGCGAAAAAATGAGAGAAATTAAGCCTACAGTGTGGATTGATTATACTTTGAAACGTGCAAGCAATATTGATAAATGCATAATTACGGATTGTAGGCAGGAGAGGGAATACTATTATGCTGTAAATGAAGGGTTTTTACCCGTGAGAATATTGTGCGACAAAGATAAAGCAATTGATAGACTATGGAAAAGGGATGGTTATTGTGATGAAAGTTTATTAGAAATAGCAACCGAAATAGGAACTAATAAATTAGAAGCAATCGAAGTTGATAATAATGGTACTTTTGAAGATTTATATAGTAAGCTAAATATTTTGATGAATCAAAATTGGGATGAATACTTAACACGTCTTAGTAATTCATCCCCTTCCTCAACGAAGTAGGGAGGGGATGAATTACGGTGTTGACAGTAATGTAAATTAGTGGTAATATATGGGTATTTAATTATTAGCGTGAAAGACCTGTGGATAACTTATCATATACCCTACTTACTATCTTTAAACATTAGCGTGATGGAATAAACTATCAATAATCAAAGAATTAAAATTATAAATTAAATACACATACGAAAAATCGCCAGAAAGAAAAATACATAGATACAAATTTGATACATAGAGCCATCCAGAATGGCAGTATAGTTGAATATCATTATAAAGGTAATAATAGAATACTGGTTAGAGGAAATACAAATGAGAACGGAATTAACGTGTGTTGTGTACTGGATATTGATAATATGGAAGTTGTGACGGTTTATGATAATGAAGTAAAGGATAAGCATTATACGTTGGATAAAAGTAAGTACAGGAAGAATTTCGATATAAAGAAAATGTTAAATTAATAAAAATATAATAAATATACATAATTTAAGGAGGAATTTATTAATGGCAAAATTAATTAATAAGTGGATTCATGGAGATTGTTTAAAGGAATTACCAAAGTTAGCAAATGAAAGCGTGGATTGTGTAATTACATCACCTCCATATCATAATTTAAGGGTATATTCTAATGACCCTGCTGACTTATCAAATTGTGAAAGTTATGAAGAATACTATTATCTTTTAGGCTTAGTAGTTGAAGAATGTTATAGAGTATTAAAGCCAGGTGGGAAATTTATAATTCAGTTCGAGGATTATAATTATACTTTAGGTAGAGATGGTAAGAGAGGAAAGGAAAATATTGTTGGCGGAATTAATGATATATTTTTAGAAAAAGGATTTTCATTATGGACTGAAGCTATATGGAGAAAATATACTGCACAGAGAGCAATGCTTGCAGACGGAGCTTTATGGTTTAGAAATTTAAAAAACAAAGATACACAGTTGGCTGCAAATTGGGGTTATGTATATGTATATAGAAAAGCAGGGGAAACAGAAAAGGCAGTAGGAAGCGATATTACGCTTAATGATTGGGCAGAATGGGCAGACGGAGTATGGAATATTTCTAATTCAGGTATAGGTCATACAACACCTTTTGCTGAAGAATTAGTAAGAAGATGTATAAAGTTATGGACATATCCTAATGATGTTGTTTTAGACCCATTTGCAGGTGGTGGAACTGTAAATTATGTTGCACTACAAAACAATAGAAATGCAATAGGAATTGAATTAAGAGAAGATTTTTATAATCTTGCAATAGAAAAGAGATTTAGTAAACTATCGGATGATGATTTTGAATTAAAAGATACCACTGAAAAAATGACAGAGAGATTTTTAAATGAAAAAGCAAAAGCCGAAGAAATTAAAAACGAAAAGGCACAAAAAGCAGAAGAAAAAAAGGAATTAAACAACAAAAAGAAGGATTTACGAGCAGAGATTAAGCAAATGGAATTACAGTTACAAGCATTGGGTATGAAGAAGTCTGAAATTACAAAAATAAAGCAGGTTAGTTTTAATGATTAAACTATTCATACCAAGAGAAAAAATAACATACATAAGGGCTATTGAAGGTAGGAAGTTTAAGGATGGATTTTGGTATTTTCCAGAATCCTCTCTTCCTAAACTTCAAGAATTAGGTTTAATTGAATCTGATTATAAACCAATAAAAAAGCAATATAAGCAATTCGATTTATCTTCACACCTTAGAAAATATCAAAAAGAAATGGTTAATAATGCTTTAAATGAAGGTAGTTATGGCATATTTTCCGATACAGGTACAGGCAAAACCGTTATGGGAATTGAGGTATCTAATTATTACAATAAAACATTAGTAGTATGTCCTTTATCTATAATTGAAAGTGCATGGATTGAAGATTGTAATAAATTTTATCCTAATAAAAAAATAATATCTTTATGGAATACAAATAAAAAGAAAAGAATTGAAGCATTAAAGCAGGATGCGGATATATATGTGATTAACTATGAAGGGTTAAAAATAATATATAATGAAATATTAAAGAAAAAGTTTGATTGTATAATTGTTGATGAAAGTAGTAAAATGAAAAATCATACAAGTCAAATAAGCCAAATATTATTAGAATTAGCAGAATATATTCCTCATAGATTTGTTTTGAGTGGATGCCCTACACCGAATCACAATAGTGAAATATTTGCACAAATGAAATTTGTTAATCCTGAAATTTTCGGTAATAATTATTATGGATTTTTGGCAAGATATTTCCATCAAGATATGGAAAATCCTCATAGATGGTATCAAACTGGCGAAGATAAAGAAAGGTTTTTTAGTAGGTTAGGAATACAAAGTAAATTCTTAAAAAAAGAAGATTGTGTTGATTTACCTGAAAAAGTATTCATTAGAAGGCAATTTGAATTAGGCGAAGAACAAAGGAAAATATATGATAATATGCTTCAGGATATAAAAGATAATATCAATACATGGTCTAAGTTTGAATTTACAGCTAAATTGATGAAATTAAGGGAAATATTATCTGGATTTGTAATAAATAAAGAACAAAATATAATAGATTTTGAAACATCAAAAGATGATGAATTACAAAATGTAATTGATGAGATAGGAGACAAACCAATTATAGTATGGTGTCAATTTATACATGAAATTGAAAGACTTGCAGAAAAATTCAATGGAGTTGGATTAACTTCAAAGACTGCGAATAGAGAGCAGATAATTGATGATTTTAAGAACAATAAGATAAAATTATTATTTGCACATCCTAAATTATTAGGAATGGGACTTACATTTACAAATTGCAACTATAATATATATTACTCATTATCATTCAGTTATGAAGAATTTAAGCAATCACAAGATAGAATACATAGAATAGGGCAAGTGAATAAATGTACATACATAATATTACAAGGGAAGAATAGTATTGATGAAAAAATATACAAATGCTTACAAAATAAAAAGAATGTTGTTGATGAATTGTATTTAAGTTTAGGTCTAAATAGTCAATGAAAATTGAAATAGTCGCCCCGCACTCTCGTGACTTCAGTCATGAGTTAGGGGCGACATATGTCGAATGAAACAATGTTGGGACATAGAGCATTAAGAGAATAAAAATATATCCAACTTCTAATATGAAAAATGCATATTTCCCAATATTAGAAAGTTATAACCTCGAAATAATAGAAAATACTAAATTTGATACTGATTATTATATCACTATAAATAATCTAGAAGATATAATGAATATATTTAAAGAAATCAGAAAAATAGATAATAGTGAATTAATTATTACAGATTTTAATGGTAATATTGAACTGGAAATTTATAATACATGGAGGGAATAAAATAAAACATTTGTTGAAAGTAAAATATAATAATTAGAGAGGATGATAATTATAGAGATAAAAACAATATTAAAAACTAAAAATGGCGAATTAAAGCAAGGCAACAATATTGATGTTTTAAGACAAATAGAAAATAATTCAATTGATAGTTGTATCAGTGATTTTCCTTATGATTTAAAATTTATGGGACGTAAATGGGATAATACAGGTGATTTCTATAATTGGTGTTATGAAAGAGCAAAGCCTTTATATAGAGTAATGAAGGCAGGAGGTTATGTATTAATATTTGGTCATCCTAAGACTAATCACAGAATGAAATGTGCTTTTGAGGATGCAGGGTTTCAAATAGTAGAAGAAATAGACTGGATATATGGTAGTGGATTTCCCAAAAATCAAGATATAAGTAAATTATTTGATAAGAAAGCAGGAGTTAAGAGAATTGATAAGGATATACCTGTAACAAATTTGGCAAAACAGTGGAATGGATGGAAAACAAGTGGTTTAAAACCTGCTAAAGAAATAATTACGGTGTTTCAAAAGCCATTAGAAGGTACATATTGTGATAATATTGAAAAATGGAATTGTGGGGCTATGAATATTGATGCTTGTAGAATTGGTATAAATGAAATAAAAACAAATGGTGTAAGAAATGGTGATGGTATTTCATTGGGATGGTCAAATTATAAAAGTAAAAAAGATTATGAAGGTGATACTCATATTGGTAGATTCCCTGCAAATATAATATTAGATGATGTTATGGGAAAAATATTAGATGAACAAAGTGGAATTAGTAAGTCTACAAATAATATAAGACATAATAAACAAAGCATATATGCAGAATCTAATACTAGAAAGTATGGGAAATATAACGATTGTGATAGTTGTGGATTTTCAGACGAAGGTGGGGCATCAAGGTATTTCTTAAGTGTTAATTTTGAAGAAGAAGACTTTGTTCCATTTTATTATTGTTCTAAACCTACTAAAAAAGAAAAGGGTACTGACAATAAGCACGTTACAGTAAAGCCTAAAAAATTAATTAAATGGCTTATAAAGTTAGTTACACCTAAAGATGGATATACAATTGATGTTACAGCAGGGAGTGGAACACACGCCGTTGCTGTAGAAGAATTAAATAAAGAAGAAGGATATAATTTAAAATGGTTAGATATTGAATTATTGAATACTGAAAAAGAACCTTATTGTGATATTGCTAAAAAAAGAATTGAAAATGTTATAAACAATTAATACATATAAAATATAATAAAAAGAAAGGGTGATATAAATTATTAAATCATAT
>ENA-UOOI01003611-UOOI01003611.1-fermentation-metagenome-genome-assembly--contig:-NODE-3611-length-11379-cov-2.559961_pt1 | contig 11379 bp, 9 predicted proteins | sample MGYA00245779_ERZ724027 | MGnify/ENA primary metagenome ERZ724027 (study PRJEB28704, sample SAMN03018318) | fermentation metagenome | biome: anthropogenic terrestrial biome; feature: soil; material... | reverse complement strand
GAGATCGATAGACACTGGTTGCTCACCGCCAACGGGCACTGGTTGGCGAATATAGATGGCCCCTAAACTATTGGAGATAAGTGCTATGTAGCCACTGATTGGAGACAAAACTTGTCTTGCTTCGCCAAACAGAATAGATGTCGCCAGCGGCTCCCCTTGCTCAACCTTAGCCCCTACGGAGTGAAGCACATGCGCCGACAAGGCCGTTGGTTGGATACTCAGCAGGCGTGCCGCTTGTATTTTGGCTAAGACACCGGGAACATAATCTAGTTCGGCAACTATGTCGGTGGCTTGCACCCAATCGCCTTCCTGCACGGTTATCGTCGCATCATGATAGGGCAAGAAACGCGTGCGACTGATCAAACTAACGGGCAAAGCGCGTCACCTCCTGTGCACATTGCTCTAGCTCTGCTGCCGTATAGGCTCCCAAGCTGAGCAGAGTCTGCTTAGTTAATGCTTGCTGTTCAGCTAAAGGTGACTTGCCTCCCAACTGGCCACGAGCATCTATTATTACCCCCACCTCGCCGCCATTAACAGCTTGCTCCCAGGTTTGCCCTGCCCCGACACCGAAATCAAAACCCGCTTCTGCGTCAACACGCAATAGGCCCTGTTCGCCGCGATTAAGAGGCCACGAAATCACTTCGCCCCCATGAATTACTGACCGGCTTACCCCGTGGGGCGTGCGTAGCGTGCAGTGGCCCGCAATTTTGCCCAAGTCATTACTCGGGGCGGTAACCAGGCTTACACAGGGGCCAAGGGGGATAAAGCAGTCGCGCTCCAGCACTTGCAGGGCAATCTCGGGTTCGCTTTGGGAAAGGACGCCCAAATGCGGCATCATAAAAATGCTATCCACTGCTAAGGAAGTATAACCGAGGGGGACGAAAGCATCAATTAACATGGCGGCCGCCTGCGCTCGCCGCGGGGCGTGAGACAGCACACCTCCGCTACCGACCACCAAGCCAATACGCTGCATGTTTAGCAACGGTTGCTTGGCGCGGGTTACGATTGCCTGTGCTTCATGGGTAAGGACAGCCCTTTTTAGAGCACTCGCCTCTTTATTCAGCGAAGTGACTAAGGAAACATGATGCTCAAGGGACATGCGCAAGGCTTCGCGGGCCAAGGCTTGCTCTATTAGCAGGTCCAGAATTGTCTCCGGGACCATGGTGGGAAAAATGAGCTTGTCCATTACCCGGTCATGCAGCCAGTCGAAGTCTACAGGGAAAGGTAGCCAGCGGGCGACACGTTCAACGCCAGCAGACTGCAACACGTTACCTGCACTATAGCTCATGCCCAAATTGGCAGTAACAGTGCGGTTAAACTCATGCCCAATCACCGAGAAGATGTCGGTGGTGGCCCCGCCAATATCGGCACCAACAATCTCTAGATCATCTCGCTCGGCGAGACGGGTCATGATGTTTCCCACCGCTAACGGCGTTGGCATTACCGGTTGGCTAACACTCTCTTTCAACGCGGGATACCCAGGGGCTTGAGCCATGACATGATTTAGAAATACATCATGAATGGCATCCCGGGCTGGCCCCAACTGTTCCTGATCAAAATCGGGCCTCAGGTTAGGGACCATATGTAGGTCAAATCCTTCGCCCAGAATGTCCTGCACCAAAGGACGCCCATTAGGGCAACCGGCATAAATTACTGGTAAAGCATAGCCTCCACCAAAGCGAGGTACGGGGCGAACAGAGTTTAACAGGTCGCAGAACTCTGCAATAAAGTCGACATTAATGGCGGTATCAATTCCGCCCGCCAATAGAACCATATCTGGCTTCGCTTTGCGTAAGGCCTCCATCTGCTCAAACAAGCTTCGCCCATCATCGGGCGAAAACACATCTATCAATAAAGCACCTGCGCCGAGTGCTGCCTTTTCAGCGCTTTCAGTAGTGACGAACTTGGAGAGACCGCAGACGATTACCTGTAGTCCTCCTCCCGCACTACTAGTCGCTAAGAATTCTGTCGTTTCTAGGGGTTTGCTTATTTGGCTGATGGCATTGCGCACCCCGACCATGACATCCTCATTCGGTTTTTCTACTGTGGTAGGGGCTTCCCTTCGCTCCGTAACCCGATAGCCATCTTCCCCCTGTTCAATGAGAATAGCCTTAGTCGTCGTACTTCCCACATCCACAATCAAGAACGCTTTGTCACTCATGCAATCCCTCCCAGAAGACAGATGAAGGCAGAAGCCTCCTATATTCACGTATTCTCCATCGAGGCAGCATATCCCTTTTTATAATAACAGACATTTCGGGGCGTATCAGGGCGAGGGCGGGGCGGGTGAGGTGAACCGCGGGGACGTACACTTGTGCCAGTAAAAAACTACCATAGCGCCGCCACTTGCGGCAGAAAACCAAAACAGCACCCGCCCCCAGTTCTCTGGGCGGATGCTGTTCTCTCACGCTGCTAGGTTAGCCTTTTCTCACTGGGATCCAGACTTCAAACTTCTGATCCTGAGGGTCGGCATTTAGATATACCTCGATATCCGGTCCAGTATCGTATTCATAGCCAGAAGTGGGAAGCCAATCGGTAACAATACGTTTCTCCAACTCTTGAATTGCCTGCGGACATGGACCTTCCCCGGGGAAAACGGCCCAAGTAAAAGCTGGGACCACATATTCTTCCAATGTATCGTCTATTTCCTTAGTGCTAGCTGCTGCAATGAAGTAGCGCCAGTCCTCGAGGTCATTGCAGACACTTATGCCCAATATTCCCATGGGTTGGGTGTTTAGCATGGTGGCAAGTTTTTGAAGAGTGCCGTCCATAGCCACCTTTTGCCACATCTGCGGCACCACAGCAAGATTCTTCTCCATATCTTTTTCAAGTGGCGCTGCGATACCGACTACGCGAAAGGCTTCTTTCTTTTCAATCCGATAGTTCATTGCTTCTACCCCTTTTATAGTGAGTTTGAAGCTGATAGGCGGAAATGCTTTCAAGCTTACAGCAGCATCCTTAGCCAACGATGGCGCATATCCATGTACGCTTTGGAAGGCTCGATTGAAGGCAGTGGGAGAGTTATATCCATATTTGAGGGCGACATCGATAATCTTCGCCTCACCGCTCTGCAAATCAACAGCTGCTAAGGACATCCTTCTCCGACGTATGTATTCGGATAGCGAGACACTCGCCATATAGGCGAACATCCTCTGAAAATGATAAGTTGAACAGCACGCTATTTGGGCCACCTTGTCGTAATCGATTGCTTCCGTTAGATGCTCTTCCAGATAGTTGACTGCTGCGTTCAGCCTCTCAATCCATTCCATACAACCAGCTCCTTACCACAAGTATAATTTTTGGGGAATATACATCCTCTCTTTCCATGCACCAATTAGAGAGGCCGACAAAAACCACAAAGCTCCCACACCTGTACTTCTAGATGCGGGAGCTTCTCTGCGGCTACAACTAACCAACCACTATATTCACAATCCGCTTCGGGATGACGATCACTTTGCGCACGGCGACGCCTTCGAGGTGCGGCACTACTTTCTCCGCGGCAAGGGCAATCTCTTTTACTTCGGCGTCGCTGGCGTCAGCGGCAACCTCGATTTTGTCACGCACTCTGCCGTTCACTTGCACTGCCATCTCGATTACGTCGCGCACGAGCGCAGCCGGGTCAAAAGTGGGCCAGGCTTCATTGAAAACGGAATAGCTGTTGCCCAGGCGCTCCCACATTTCTTCGGCAAAGTGGGGAGCGAATGGTGCCATCAGACGGACGAGGTCGTTCACAATTTCCGTCAAGTAGCTGACATTCTTCTCGGCCTGCTCGTTGTCATAACGATAGAGAGCGTTAGTGAGCTCCATCAGGCGCGAAATAGCGGTGTTAAATTGAAACTTGCCGGCGTCCTCGGTGATTCCCTTGATGGCGCTATGGCGCACGAAATTCAGGTCCTTCTCAGCTCTACCGACCAGGGAATGCCCGCTGCCTTCGCCGTTGAGCTCAATTACCCGCTCCACAAAGCGGTCAACGCGGTCAATAAAGCGAGCAACTGCCCGGATGCCCTCTTCGCTCCAAGGACCGCCCTCAATATAATTGAAGCCAAACTGCAAGTACATACGGAAGACGTCGGAACCATATTCGGCAATGTAGCCATCGGGCGAGATGACGTTGCCGCGGGATTTGCTCATGCGGTTGCCATCGGGCCCTAAGATGATGCCTTGGTGCACCAGCGTCTTGAAGGGCTCACCGAAGTTGATATAGCCTAGGTCGCGCAAGGCTTTGGTGAAAAAACGGGCATAAAGCAAGTGCATGCAGGCATGCTCTGGGCCGCCAACATACATATCCACCGGTGCCATCTGGTTGATCCACTCGCTATCGAAGGGCTGCTCGGCGTTGTGCGGATCAGGGAAACGCAAGAAATACCAAGATGAGCAAACAAAGGTATCTAGGGTATCCGCCTCACGCTGGGCTGGGCCACCGCATTTAGGGCAAGTTGTGTGCAAGAAGCTCTCTGCCTTAGATAAGGGCGACTTACCATCGGGCGTAAACTCCACATGATAGGGTAACATTACGGGCAAATCGCTCTCGGGCACGGGCACTATGCCGCACTTGGGGCAATGGACGATAGGAATTGGGGAGCCCCAGTAGCGCTGGCGGGAAACAAGCCAGTCGCGTAAGCGATAGTTGGTGCGGAAGCGGGCCCGCCCAGCGGCTGCAAGGGCCTTGACGATTGCCTGCTTAGCCTCCTCGGAAGTGAGACCGTCAAATTCGCCGCTATTGACTAACTTACCGTATTCAGTGAAAGGCAGTTCACTGTCAGCCTCATCTATACTTTCAATCACGCGGGGGATGGGTAGCTCAAACTTCTGGGCAAACTCAAAGTCACGGGTATCATGGCCAGGCACAGCCATAACGGCACCAGTGCCATAGGTAGCCAAGACGTAATCAGAAATCCAGATGGGCAGTTTATTGCCCGTGAGCGGATGTTCTGCATAGGCACCGGTGAACGCGCCGGTTTTCTCTGTGGAGGTGAGGCGCTCTAGCTCGCTCCGCTTGGCCACTTGTTCCTGGTAAGCGGCAACGTCGGCTCGTTGCTGATAATCTGGTCAACCAAAGCATGCTCGGGTGCCAGGACAACATAGGTAGCGCCGTGCAGGGTGTCGGCACGGGTTGTGAACACAGTGAAACTAGCATCATGCCCCGCTACCTTGAAGTCTATTTCCGCGCCCACCGACTTGCCGATCCAGTTGCGCTGCATCTGCTTGGTCTTTTCGGGCCAATCTAGCCCATCGAGGTCGGCCAAGAGCTCGTCGGCATATTGGGTAATCTTAAAGAACCATTGGGTGAGGTTGCGTTTTTTGACCTCATTGTCGCAACGCTCGCAAAGCCCATCGATAACCTGCTCATTGGCCAAGACGGTGTTGCAGTGCTCGCACCAGTTCACCGGTGCCTCTTTGCGATAAGCGAGCCCAGCCTTATAAAGCTGCAAGAACATCCACTGGGTCCATTTGTAGTATTCCGGTTCGCAGGTGACAACCTCGTAATCCCAGTCGAACATGGCTCCCATGCGGCGCAACTGCTCGCGCATGGTGGCAATATTGGCCATCGTGGAATCGTGCGGGTGTACGCCAGTCTGGATGGCGTAGTTTTCGGCCGGCAGGCCGCGTGCCCAGGAGTCGGTGACACCGTAGTTCCACCAATGCCCCACGTGCAACTTGGCCCCCGAAGGATAGGAGAACATCTCTAAGCAATAAAGCTTCTTATCGACGCGGGAACGGTCGAAAGAATAGAGCTTGGTTTCCTCCCATTTCTCTTGCCATTTGCGATCAATGTCTGTTGAATAAGTGCCCATATCATTACGCTCCTCTCATGTCATGATAAAAGAAAAACAAAAAAGCCTTCATCTCCCTAAGGAGACGAAAGCTTTGCTTCCGCGGTACCACTCCAGTTAGGTAGCACTGCCACCCCACTCAAGGCCGGTAACGGTGGCACCGGGTTAGCCTACTACTTGTTTCAGCCAACCAGCTCTGAGGCGAGTTCTCCACTTGCTACCGGCTGCGTCGCACCAACCCGCAGTTCTCTTGGCAGTAGGCCATGGATACTACTCCTCTTCATTGCTATATTGTGCAAAATTATATACCCCGGCGGGGGCGGTGTCAACTTAATGGGGACTAGCCATGGGATATCCACCCGCCCCGCTCTATGCTATGATGAATGCAGCACTTATTACCGGAGGCGAAAGATGCTCGACACACTCTATACTAACTTACTTGCACTGCTATTAACCATACTCACCGGCGTTGTGCTGGCACGGGCGAAGTTGATTACGCCGGCGCTACGCCAAGGGCTAAACACCTTGCTATATTATTTTGCCCTACCTATTCTTGTTTTCAATTCCATGCGCGGTAGCATTACCTTAGAACTGCTGCAGACTTCCTATTATCCTCTACTATTTGGAATCGGCTTGGCCTTAGCTAATGGATTGGTTGCTTTCTTGTCCGCGGCTATATGGCGAACTGATCCGCGAGAAAGACACCTATTTGCCTTTCTCAGCATGTTTGGCAACAACATCTACTTAGCCTTGCCCATTGCCCAGGCTTTGTTTGGTGCCCAAGGGGTAGCTGTTGTACTACTCTACTCGCTTGGCTCTGACCTTATTCTGTGGTCGGTTGGGCAATTCTTGCTTAGCGGAGAAAAAAGTGTTACCTGGGCTAGCCTGAAACAAGTGATTAACCCGACACTTATAGCCATGCTAGTAGGGGCAGCCGCTGGCATGGCGAATCTTTGGTTACCGCCCGCTTTAGATATTTCCCTAAACAACATGGCTAGCATCACTTCGCCCTTGGCGCTGTTACTAACAGGGGCGGCTTTAGCCGAAATCAAGCTAGGCGCTGGCAGCGGAGCTAAGCAAGCTGCGGCTTTGTTTGTCGGTAAGCTGGTGATTTCGCCCCTGATAGCTTTGGGGCTTGTTTCCATCCTGCCCATACCCAGCGAGATGCAGATCCTGATTGTTATCCTGGCCAGTATGCCCACCTTTGTACGCTCAATTGTACTTACTGACCGTTTTGGCTGGGATGGACAAAAAACGGCCCTCGGGGTGCTGGTCACTACCCTAGGCTGCTTTATTACCATACCTATAATCCTAAGTCTGGTATAAGGGAGGGGGAGGCCAGGATGTCAGCAAACAGCAAACCGCAAGCATCGAGCCGCATTAAGCCCTATTTGGCCGGTATTGGCTCGTCGGCTATCTTCGGCTTCTCATTCATGTTCACTAAGGGCGCTCTGGACAAGTTGGATGCCTGGCGGCTCATCGGCTTCCGCTTCCTACTAGCTAGCCTTGTCATCTCGCTGCTGATCGCCACGCGCCTGCTCAAAGTAGACTTGGCCCTCATCCCAGGGCGCAGCAAAGGCAAAGACTGGCGTCCCTTGCTCTGGGTAGCCCTATTACAACCTATCGCTTGTTTCTTGTTCGAAACCTTTGGCGTTAGCCTCACCACCTCGTCGCAGGCGGGGATGCTGATCGCCCTCATTCCCATTCTCGTAATTATCCTGAGCGCTATATTCTTAGGAGAGCGACCAAGCTGGCAACAGTCTACCTTCATCGTGCTCTCGGTGGCTGGGGTGATGTTCATTGCCTGGCAGCAGAGCGCAACAGCGGATGCCGCCAACTGGCTAGGTTTGGCGCTTATCATGGGGGCGGTGATCGCGGCCGCTTTCTTTAACATTGGTTCGCGGCGTGCATCGGCACAGTTTACACCGGTGGAAGTTACTTGCGTCATGATGTGGGTAGGCGCTATCGTTTTCAATTTGCTAGCGGTGCTGGTACACTGGCGCGCTGGCAGTTTGGCCACCTTCTTCACCCCCTTGGCCGACCCCCAGGTGATTGGTGCTCTACTCTATCTTGGTATTGGATCATCGGTGCTGGCGTTTTTATTGGTCAATTACTCCCTATCCCACTTGCCCGCCTCCCAATCGGCGGTGTTCAGCAACCTGACCACTGTTGTTTCCATTGGCGCTGGCGTTGTGTTCCGTAACGAACCCTTCTACTGGTTCCATGCGGTCGGGGCGGTGGCCATCCTAGTCGGTGTGTGGGGCGCCAACTACTTCGGCACAGACCGCACACTGGGCCGCGGGGACGTACACTTGGACCAGTAAAATACTACCATGTGACATGAGCACCCACGCTACATTAACCAGGGCCGAGCGGTACCTGGTTTCATTCTGCCTTACACCGGAACAATGGCATGGGTTTCAGCATAATCCATCTTGATATTATTCCGCTAATCTGCTATACTTGCTGTACCTATTGGCAATGCCTTTGGCGTTGCCGGCAATTGGAGGCGTTAGTGTGGACTATATCAGCGTCAACCAGATAGCAGAACGCTGGGGTATTTCGGACCGCCGTGTGCGTGCCCTATGCGCAGCAGGCCGCATTCCTGGCGTTATTCGTGAGGGGCGTGCTTATCTCATCCCTAGCGACGCGGTCAAGCCCCTAGATGGCCGGGCCTTACGGGGAATGAATATCCCTGCAAAGCTAGAACCATCGTTCGCTAGGATTGCTGAGAAACGTGCACGGTTAGATAGCTACCGTCCACTAACTGCGGGCGAACTAAAGCGGTTGCAGGACGAATTCACGGTCGAATTCACCTATAGCTCCAACGCCATTGAGGGGAACACGCTGACCTTGAAGGAGACCGCATTGGCACTAGAAGGAATCACTATCGACAAGAAACCGTTGAAGGATCACCTCGAGGCTGTTGGGCATAGGGATGCTTTTTTTTACATCCAAGAGTTGGTTACCAACAACGAGCCCATTTCCGAAGGAATAATTAAAGAGATTCATTCCTTAGTGCTTATTGACAGACCCGAGGACAAAGGGGTTTACCGACGCATCCCTGTGCGAATTATGGGTGCAGTTCATGAGCCTCCGCAGCCGTATTTAGTGCCCATTCAGATGGAACAGCTGGTTCAGGAATTTAGCAATGCAAAACAGCACCCTATTGTGAGTGCTGCCTTATTTCATCTCAAGTTTGAGGGTATTCATCCATTTATCGATGGAAACGGGCGCACTGGCAGACTAGTCCTTAATCTTACCCTTATGCAAAACGGTTATCCCCCAATAAATGTGAAGTTCGCCGATCGCCAGCGCTATTATGATTGTTTTGGTGCCTATTTTGAAAATGGCACCTCACTGCCTATGACCGAGATGATAGCCGAATACGTGGAAGAGCAACTGGACGAGTATTTGGCTATCCTAAGCTGAGCCCACTAGCTGACCAACGCCACGCCAGCAGTGGTGCGAAACGTCTGCTCAAACACTGCTTTTACTAGACAGCATTATGTTAACCCGCCGAAGTGACCATCCCTGTGGCTGGCCCGTTGATATTCCGCTAGTAGATTGCTATACTGGCATTAGGAAATGATTGTAATTTGGGGGTGGATTCGTGGATAAGGAAATCAGGTGGCGGCAACGGTTTGAAAACCTAGACAAGGCTTACCAACGCCTGCAATCAGCAATTCTTGATTACGACAGGCTTACTATTCTAGAAAAGGAAGGCTTAATTCAGCGGTTTGAATACACTTTCGAACTAGCTTGGAAGTCTCTAAAGGACTATCTAGAATCCCAGAACGTGATTGCTACATTTCCGAGAGACGTGATTAAGGCAGCTTTCCACTATGGGCTTATTGCGGACGGCGAAGTATGGATGGACATGCTAGAAAAAAGTAACCTGCTGGCCCACACCTATGATGAGGAGCGCTTTAATTATGCGGTTAACAAAATAAAAGAAGAGTATTTCGCCGCCATATCACAGGTATATGACTACCTAGGTGAGCGAAAATGACTTTTGGCATACCGCAGAAAACCATGGAGTATATTATAGGTGCCCTTTGTCAGAAGGAGGAAATTGAAAAGGCAGCCATCTTTGGCAGCCGTGCTATGGGGAACTACAAGGCCGGGTCGGATGTCGACATCTATGGCAAAACTATTACCAGGGAACTGCTGAACTGGCTCAGCGTGGAACTGAATGAGGAACTACCCATCCCCTATTACTTCGATATTGTCCACTATGAGTCCCTAAACCACGTAGAGCTTAAGCAGCACATCGATGAGTTTGGGAAAGTGTTTTACGTGGGCCGCGGGGACGTACACTTGGACCAGTAAAATACTTCCACGCGCCATGGGCATACATACTACATTAACCAGGGCCAAGCGGTACCTGGTTTTGTTTTGTGTCAACAACCCCCGCCCGAGACTGCTGATAAAGGCCGTGGTCCTGCTCGCGCGCGTGTGGCCTGATACTGCAGGTAAGTGCTTAGCCATCGACTGAGGCGGCCAAAACTCGCCTAGGCTCAAACAGTTGGCCGCCTTTAACCGTCATTCGTTGGGGACATTCCTCCGCAGAGGTGTGTCCCCTTTCCTCAAAAAGCACTCTTCATTTGAGGCCCCAATGCGCTTTACTAGTGTATTGCGCAAGCAATACGCTTCACTAATTCGCGGCAGCAACACCTTTAGGTGTTGCGAGAGCATCAACAGGAACAACGACCTTCCAAGGGCTTGCGAGGGCTTCTTCAGTGGTCTCCCCCGTCCCCCTGACGCACTAGTCGGCTAGCATTGGCTCAGCTTGCTTAACGAGTGCTTTTTTACGCCACTTACCCCGCTTATAAAAGAAGGTAGTAATCATCGCCCCAAGCACCCATGTAGCTAGCAAGGATACAAACAGGGATTCTGGCCTACCGTTGGGGTAAGCGTCGCTGCGGGTCACATAGGCTAAGCCATAGGCTAGGGGAACACGCAGCCCGACGGTGTTAATAAGCGAAATCCACATCGGCGTCGTTGTGTCGCCAGCACCGCGCATAACCCCGGAAAGGCACTGGGTTATGGCCATGGCGATGTAGCCCACTGCCAAGATTCGCATCATGTTCATGCTGTAATCAATTAGGGCCGTGGTATCGGTAAAAAACCCTATTAACGTCTTGCCAAAAAGCAATATTAGGACCGTCAAGGTCGTAGCTACACCAACAGCCATTGTGGTGCCGTCTTTTGTTCCCTTCTCCACCCTATCCATTCGCTTAGCACCAATATTCTGCCCCGTGTAGGTGGTCATGGCCGCGCCAAAGGAGAAGTTGGGCATCATGGCAAACCCGTCCACCCGCATCACTATTACGTTGCAGGCAATAAACATTTCCCCAAAGCTATTGGTTAATGATTGCACCACTATCATAGACAGCGAGAAAATTGCCTGCGTTAAGCCGGAGGGCAAGCCCAGTTTGATAAGCTGATAAGCATATTCTTTGTTTAGCTTCAGCATCTGCCAGTTCAGGTCAAAATCGGTCTTCATGCCTACTAATTTCCAAGCGCATAATGCCGCCGATATGCCCTGCGCAATTACTGTGGCCAGGGCTACTCCGGGAACTCCCATGTTGAATTTAGCGAC
>ENA-UOOI01003610-UOOI01003610.1-fermentation-metagenome-genome-assembly--contig:-NODE-3610-length-11379-cov-33.640940_pt1 | contig 11379 bp, 11 predicted proteins | sample MGYA00245779_ERZ724027 | MGnify/ENA primary metagenome ERZ724027 (study PRJEB28704, sample SAMN03018318) | fermentation metagenome | biome: anthropogenic terrestrial biome; feature: soil... | reverse complement strand
GGGCGAACGGGATGCTCAAAATCAACATCATTTGTTAAACAGAGCCTAATATATAAGTGAGAATAATGGAGGGATTTAATATGGAAAGGGAAGTTACTATAATTAACAAGACAGGACTTCATGCAAGGCCTGCAACATTGTTTGTATGTGAAGCCAACAAGTATAAATGTGATGTAAAGGTTGAGAAGGATGGAAAACAGGTCAACGCCAAAAGCATAATGGGAATATTATCGCTTGGCATAGCACAGGGCACAAAGATAAAAATAATTGCCAATGGTGAAGGAGATTCAGAAGCTGTAGACGCACTTGTAAAACTTGTTGAGAATAAATTTGGCGAGGAGTAGATAGAATGAAGGGTATAAAAGCTTCCTCCGGTATTGCAATAGGCCGGGCATATCTGTTTTTGAAAGATATAGAAGTGAAACAGCATGATGTCGCCAACAGAAAATCGGAGGGAAAAAGGTTAGATGATGCAATAAAGGTTTCGTTGAATCAGCTTGAAGAGATAAGATTAAAAACAATAGAAGACATAGATAAAAAATCTTCCGCAATATTCGAAGCGCACAAGATGATACTTGAAGACCCGGAGTTTATACCCGAGATTAAGTCACTCATACTTGACAAAGGTTACAATGCTGAATACGCTGTATCATGTGCGGTTGATAAATACAGCAAAATCTTCAACTCTATGAAAGATGAATACCTTAAAGAAAGAGGAGCCGATATAAAAGATGTGGGCTCTAGAATAATTGCAAATCTAATGGGATATACTTTTGACCTTAAAGAAATACCATCGGGGTCAATCATTGTGGCAAAGGATCTTACGGCTTCGGATACCGCGTCAATGGATAAAACCAAAATAAAAGCATTTTTGGTGGATAAAGGTGGACGTACATCTCATACGGCGATAATTGCAAGGACATTGGAGATGCCTGCAATTGTAGGTTTAAGGGACATAACATCCAAAGTTAAAACCGGCGATTACTTGATCGTAGACGGGAACGAAGGCGAAGTAATAATCAATCCTGATGCCGACATGTTGAAGCTGTACAATAAAAAAGCTGAGGATTATGAGAATTACAGAAAGAGGCTTAAAGAACTGATAAACCTTCCAGCCAAATCCATTGACGGCAAAGAGGTTACGCTTGAAGCCAATATAGGAACACCTGACGACATCTCGGCTGCCTTGACAAACGGTGCTGAAGGCATAGGACTTTTCAGGACAGAATTTTTGTATATGAACCGGACATCGCTTCCGACTGAAGAAGAACAGTTTGAAGCTTACAAATCCGTAGTTTCAGCAATGGCCGGCAAGAGGGTGACCATAAGGACCCTGGATGTCGGCGGGGACAAGCAACTTGCATATCTTGGAATGGATAAAGAGCAAAATCCTTTCCTTGGATGGAGGGCAATAAGGTTCTGCCTGGACAGAGAAGATATTTTCAGGGCGCAGCTTAGGGCAATACTTAGGGCAAGCGCCTATGGAAAGGTAAGCATAATGTATCCCATGATTTCCGATATAGGCGAAGTAAGAAGAGCAAACAAAGTGTTAAAAAGCGTCATGGAGGAGCTCGATAAGCAAGGAATATCATATGACAAAAAGCTTGAGGTTGGAATAATGGTTGAGATACCTTCAGCTGCCATGACAGCTGATATACTGGCAAAAGAAGTTGACTTCTTCAGCATAGGCACGAATGACTTGACGCAATATACTCTTGCTGTTGACAGGGGAAACAGCAGGATAAAGGATTATTATAATTATTTTAATCCCGGAGTGCTCAGACTCGTTAAAAATTGTATCGACCAATCCCACAAATACGGCATATATACCGCAATGTGCGGTGAGATGGCTGGAGATGTTGAAGCAACCAAGATACTCTTAGGCCTCGGACTTGATGCATTTAGCATGAGCTCAACGTCGATTCCAATGGTAAAGGATGTAGTAAGAAATACCACGATGGAAGAAGCCAAAGCGCTTGCCAAAAAAGCATTGCAGATTTAACAAATCAATATGTGATATAGAAAGGGCTGCCGTGCAGCGGACCGAATAATCCATTGCACAGCAGCCTATTTTATTATGGAATTAATATTAAAAACTTGATTTTAATCAATTTTTGTTATCCCAATGCAGTTTAAAATTAAGCCATAAAGAAAATAAAGGAGTGATAAATATGAAAAAGGCAGAATTTCAATTAGAGACAGTAACATGCCCATCATGCATTAAAAAAATAGAATCCACGCTTAATAAAACCGAGGGAGTGGATTCAGCAAAGGTGCTGTTCAGTTCAAGCAAGGTAAAGGCAGAATTTGATGAATCTAAAATCAGCGCGGAGAAAATAAAAGAGGTTATTTCCAATTTGGGCTATTCAGTGTTATCCTCTAAAATCTCCTAAACCTAAAATTTAAACTGAGCGCAGCAGCCAAAGATGATCCGCCTTAAGGTTTTTAATCTTAAAGCGGATTTTGGCATATGGCGGCTGTGCCGGATGCTGCGGCAAAATATTATATAAAAGGGAGTGAAAAAAATGATACGGCATATCAATAAACATAAAAATCATATTACAGCAATATCGGGCATTTTAATAGCGCTTGGTTTTATATTTGGATTATCAGGTTATAAAGACCTAAAGGGTATTGTTTTAATCGCAGCAACAGCAATCGCGGCTACTCCTATAGTGATTAAGGCTTTTCAGGCGATTCGAATGAAGGTTTTCAGTATTGAATTGCTGGTCACATTGGCGGTAATTGGTGCTCTTTATATTGGAGAGTATATAGAATCATCAGTTGTAACTTTCTTGTTTTTATTTGGAGACTATCTTGAAGCTCGTACACTCGAGAAAACGCGCTCTTCACTTAAGAGTTTGATAGATATGGCTCCTCAGGAAGCCACAGTTATACGTGAAGGAAGGAAGGTTACGGTTCCTGTCGAGGAGGTTGTAAAAGACGATAGGGTTATCATACGTTCAGGAGGGAAGGTTCCTGTAGATGGCAGGATCATATCAGGAAAAGCTTCATTGAATGAAGCATCTGTTACGGGTGAGCCGGTACCGGCCTTTAAAAAAGTCGATGATAAAGTTTTTAGCGGTACAATTATAGATAACGGATATATAGAAATTGAAGCTGAAAAGGTTGGTGATGATACAACTTTTGCCAGGATAATTGAACTCGTAGAAGAGGCGCAGGAATCAAAATCAAAAGCAGAAAAGTTTCTTGATAAATTTGCAGAGATTTATACTCCAGCTGTTGTAGTATTATCAGTAATCGTGTATGCTGTTACACGCAATCTCCATCTTGCAATCACATTTTTGGTCATTGCCTGCCCGGGTGCATTGGTAATCGGAGCTCCGGTATCCAATGTTGCAGGAATTGGAAATGGCGCCAAAAACGGTGTGCTGATAAAAGGCGGAGAAGTTATGGATAAGTTATCCAGGGTGCACACAATTGTATTTGATAAAACGGGCACCCTGACAAAAGGAAAACCTGAAGTGACCGATATAAAAACTCTAAAGAGTTATAATGCAAATGAACTGTTAAGGCTGTCAGCTGAAGCTGAAACTATTTCAGAGCACCATCTGGGCCATACAATAATAAAGGAAGCAAAAGCTAAGAAGCTGAATATCAAAGGAGAAGGCGTAAGCGGTGAAGTGGTAAAAGGCCATGGAATCATTGCAAGGGTTGAAGGCCATATGCTCGCTATAGGCAACCGGAAGTTGATGGATGAGCAAAATATAAGCATTTCAGATGAAGCTTCAGATTATGCATTGAACCGTGAAAAGAAAGGGAACACTGCAATATTCGCAGCGATAGACGGTGAGGTTGCGGGCATCATCTCAATAGCTGACCGGATACGTGAAGATGCAAAAATGGCTTTAGCCGAGATGAAAAATAACGGGGTCAGGAGAATAGTCATGCTGACTGGGGATAATAAGCATACGGCCGGGCTGGTTGCAGATGAGCTTGGATTAGATGAATTCCATGGAGAATTGTTGCCTGAAGACAAAGTTGAATTTATTAAAAGGTTAAAATCAAAAGGGCGCATAGTTGCCATGGCAGGGGATGGGATTAATGATGCCCCGGCGATCGCAACAGCCGACATAGGCCTGGCAATGGGTGAGGGTGGAACTGACGTATCTATGGAAACAGCCGATCTGGTGCTGATGGCCGATAAGCTGATGCAGTTTTCACATGCATATTCACTTTCAAAGGCGACTATCAGAAACATGAAGCAAAATATATTTTTTGCAGTTGCAGTTGTGTTTGTGCTGCTAAGTGGAGTATTGTCAGGATATGTCAATCTGGCATCGGGCATGTTCATACATGAAGCAAGCGTGTTGGTAGTCATACTAAATGCAATGAGGTTGATTGGGTTTAACAGCAAGAGCATTAGAGAAGAGCGCAATTACAAAATGAGTGCGGATGATTACAAATAGCATCAAATAAGTTTTGGAAAAATGAGAAGTTAAGGAAGTGATAATATGGGAAAAGAGGAAAACTATAAACTTAACCGCGATAAATGCGCTTATGGCCACTGCGCACATAACCATGGTTATGGAAATGGACATCATGAGTCCTGTGTTTCCCTGGTTCCTATTTTTAATCATCTTGAGGATGAGCAGATGGATGAAATCGTGGAAGTGATTAAATCAAGCTCATACAAAAAAGGGGAGATTGTCTACAGTGCAGGGGATAAATCAGATTCACTCTATATTGTAAGAAGCGGCAGGATTAGAATTTACCGTTTATCCGAATCCGGAAAGGAACAGCTGGTCCGCATATTAAAGCCGGGTGATTTTACAGGTGAGCTGGCATTATTCAGCGAATCAATCCATGAATCATATGCCGAAGCAGTGGAGGATACGAAAGTCTGCATGATTACCCGGAGCGATTTACAGAATCTTTTGATGAAATTTCCTTCGATTTCATTAAAGATTTTATCCGAGTTTTCAAGAAGGCTGGAGGAGTCGGAAAAGCAGACGGCCCGTGTCTCGACAGAGAAGGTTGAAACACGGATAGCTTCTTTCCTGACTGAGTGTGTAAATAAGAAAGATGGATCTATGGAATTTGTGCTGCCAATGAGCAAAAAGGATCTGGCTTCATATTTAGGGACTACTCCTGAAACGATTAGCCGGAAGCTATCTGAACTTGAAGATGAGGGGTATATCAGACAAGGGCCTCATAGGAAGATTAAAATTTTGGATTTGGATGGGCTTTATGATGCATAAACAATGCTAAACCAGATCAAGGAACATCGCTTTTATAAGCACCTATCCGCTATGTATTGGAAAATAACAATGCAAAGCATAAGGTGGAAAAAAGGACTTTGAATTTCGGCAGGTCTATGATGTGGGAAAATGTTGCCAGATAGCGTCTTGTCAAGTTTGTGCCACGAAATTTACACCACTACTTAAGAATATACCAAAAAATGAGTTTATTTGGCGGTGTCAGAAGGGGAGTGTTCACAGTACCAGGGGATGGGTGCATTGATTTTAAGCCGCTATTTAAGATACTCGAAGATAATGACTATGAAGGATGGTTTATTGTAGAAGCCGAACAGGATCCTGCGAAGGCAAACCCATACCTGGTTCAGGCAGGAAAGATTGGAGAGCCGCAAATAATAAAGGTCACTTCAAGGGACCCGGAAGCACCTCCAATTTCATATGTTAAAGTATCGGGCGGTATATTCCTTGATATGACTATCCATGATTTTGATATGGTAAGATATCTTTCAGGAAGCGATGTAAAGGAAGTTTATACAAATGCTGCAGTTCTTATCGATTCTGCAATAGGAGACGCAGGGGACGTGGATACTGCAATAATAACTTTAAAATTTAAAAATGGAGCGATAGGTGTCATAGATAACAGCAGAAAAGCTGCATATGGGTATGATCAAAGAGTGGAAGTGTTTGGCTCAAAAGGCTCTGTGACCGTAAGCAATGATACCGACTCTTCGGCAGTGCTTAGCACTGAAGACGGAGTATTTTCTGAAAAACCTAAATATTTCTTCCTGGAAAGATATAAGGACTCCTTTGTGGAAGAACTCAGGGAGTTCTTTGATGCCGTAAAAAATGATACGGATACTCCGGTGAGCGGAATGGATGGCCTAAAGCCTGTTCTCATAGGGCTTGCGGCTAAAAAGTCGTATTTGGAAAACAGGCCGGTTAAAGCAGAGGATATCGAATTATGAAAACAAAAAGGCAGGCAGAATAATCTGTCCGCTGCTTTGCAAAGAGAGGTATCAGTATGGAATATGATTTAGGCTTTGCAAAAACCACTGTAAAAGTCAATATAGACGATAAAAATTTGATAGGGATTTTCCATGCAAATAAAGTAAAAGTAAAGTTAACAGGTGCATCTGAAGTAAAGAGAGCATTGGAAAATCCAATAGGAACAAAGAAACTCTATGAAATAGTTAAACCGGGAGAGAAAATAGCAGTCATAACCAGCGATATAACGCGTCCTATGCCGAGCAGGACAGTACTTCCAATTGTACTTGAGGAGCTATATAGAGCAGGAGTGAAAAATGAGGACATAACTATTGTATTTGCATTGGGAAGCCATAGAAAACAGACTGAGGAAGAAAAAAGGTATCTTGTAGGCGAAGATATTTATAACAAGATAAACTGTATAGACAGCGATTCAAATGATTTTGTGCATTTGGGATATACTGATAACAATACTCCGGTTGATATTTTTACACCGGTTGTTAAAGCCGACAGAAGGATCTGTCTCGGAAATATAGAATATCATTACTTTGCAGGCTACAGCGGCGGCGCTAAAGCCATCATGCCGGGCGTTTCAACCCGTGAAGCCATACAGGCAAATCACAGCAGAATGGTTGAAGAGGCTGCCCATGCAGGCAATATCATAACCAATCCGGTAAGAAAAGATATAGAAGATGCAATAAAATTCATACCCATAGACTTTATTGTGAATGTGGTCCTTGATGAAAAAAAGGAAATTATAAAAGCAGTTGCAGGGGATTATATAGATGCGCACAGGGAAGGCTGCAGATTCCTTGACAGTTTTTATAAGATACCTTTCAAAGAAAAAGCGGATATAGTCGTTACCTCAATAGGCGGGTATCCGAAAGATATCAATCTTTACCAGGCTCAAAAGGCATTGGATAATGCCAAGTATGCAGTCAAAAAAGCAGGGATAATAATACTTGTCGCATCCTGCAGGGAAGGTTTGGGTGAAAAGACATTTGAAGAATGGCTTTTAAAAGCTAAAGATCCGGAAGAATTGATTAAAAAAATCAAAAGCAACTTTAAGCTTGGAGGCCACAAGGCCGCAGCGATTGCAATGGTTCTGCAAAATGCCAAAGTGTTTCTTGTATCTGAACTAAATCCCAAACTTGTAAAGGATATTTTCTTGGAACCGTTCAATGATGTGCAAAGTGCACTGGATTATGCTTATAAAGAAATGGGTGAAGATGCAAAAGTTATTTTGATACCTAATGGCGGCTCGATTTTACCGATTTTAGAGAAGTGATTGTGTGGATTCATGCAGCATTTCAAGGACTGATCTTTGGATGCTGCATTTTTTTATTGCCATTTATATTTTAATGCGAATTTGGCTAAAACGGCTTAAAAATTTGAAAATATTATTAAAAAAACTTATTAGGATAATATTTCTAAATAAATCGTTGATTTATTATTTAAGATAGATAGATTTAGACTTTGACTATCTTTGACCTTTGCTCTATTATATAGCTGTAAGTTAAGAATATATAAATCAAAAGGAGTGAATTAAAAATGTTTGGTATGATGCCATTTAGAAAAAATAATTTAAATTCAAAGGATGAATTTTTCTCACCATTTTTAAGAAACTTTTTTGATGATGATTTCTATCCAATGTTTAGCGGTATGAACAACAGCTTTAGAGTGGATTTAAAAGAAACCGACGACAATTATCTTGTGGAAGCAGATTTGCCTGGAGTAGATAAAAATAATATAGATATCGAGTTTTACAACAACCAGTTGACTATAAGCGCAAAGAGGGATGAGCGCATAGAGGATAAAAGGCAGGATTACATCAGACATGAAAGGCATTATGGCGAACTTAGGAGAAGCTTCTATATAGATAATGTGGATGACAGCAAAATAGATGCTTCCTTTAAGGACGGAGTGCTGAAAATCGTTCTTCCAAAGTTGAATAAGGGAAACGACGAGAAAAAAAGAAAGATTCGCATTGAATAGGCCTAAACTCAAAAAAGCATAAGTTTAAAATATATGAATAAAAGGAGAGGATTTTCCTCTCCTTTTATTCATATATTGGTATCTGTATATGCATTTTATTTGGCAGCATAAAGCTCTGAAATTTTTATAATTACTTCAACTGCTTTTACCATTGAAGGAACGGGTATATATTCATATCTTCCGTGAAAGTTGTAGCCTCCTGTGAATAGGTTGGGAGTCGGAAGCCCCATGTATGAGAGCCTTGCACCATCTGTGCCGCCTCTTATAGGTGCAACTTTTGGCTTTATTCCGCATTCCTGAATGGCCTTATATGCTATATCAACAGTGTCCTTGTTTTCTTTTATCTTCTCGGCCATATTATAGTACTGGTCTTTTATTTTCACCTTTACAGTGCCTTTTCCATATTTTTTGTTTAATTTATCTGTGACGTTTTTCATGTATTCCTTTTTAGAGTTTAAACCATCCATTGTAAAATCCCTTAATATGTATTTCATGGATAGGCTGTCTACACTTCCGCTAGTTTCATAAACATGATAAAAACCTTGATATCCTTCCGTAGTTCCAGGTGTCTCATCATCAGGGAATGAATTTATAAATTCAGCTCCTATTAGTATGGAATTTACCATGACGCCTTTTGCCGAACCTGGGTGTGTGTTTTTGCCTGTTATAATTACATCAGCCCTGGCTGCATTGAAATTTTCGCATTCGAGTTCACCAATGGCTCCGCCGTCAACCGTATATGCAAATTTGGAATTGAATCTTTTCACATCAAAAAAGTCGACTCCGCGGCCAACTTCTTCATCCAATGTAAGGCCTATCATTATTTTGCCGTGCTTTATTTCAGGGTGTTCTATCAGATATTCCATTGCGGTTATTATTTCCGCAACGCCTGCTTTGTCATCTGCGCCAAGGAGGGTCGTACCATCCGTGGTTATTATGGTCTGCCCTATATAGTCTTTAAGTTCAGGAAAATCTTTGGGTGAAAGCACTATATTTTGCAGTTTGTTAAGCAAGATATCATTTCCGTCATAATTCTCAATGATTTGGGGTTTAATATCTTTGCCGGATATTTCAGGGCTGGTATCCACATGGGCTATGAATCCTATTGTTGGTATGTTTTTATCGATATTTGGTGCCAACATTGCAAAGACATAACCGTATTTGTCGGTTGTTACATTCTGCATTCCCATTGATATAAGCTCTTTTTCAATGTCTTTTAGGAGCAAAAGCTGTCCTGGGGTGCTTGGGTAGGTTTCCTGGTCATCTTTGGAACTTGTATCATATTTTATGTATTTCAAAAATCTTTCAACTACTTTTTCCACTTTATTACTTCCTTTCATTATAGTGTACCTCTACTTTAATTTCAAAATCAGGTAGAAAATCAACCAAGGTTATTCATAATTGAGAGTTTATCAATAGGAAACAGCTTATATTAATAAATTAACATCTTAACTTCGGTATGTAAAGTCTTAACTTGCTTTGCATGGATTGCATTTTATATATCAAAAGGTTATATGGATTGTGATTACATGGAATTAGGTTATGTTTTATATAAAGCATATATGCAAATAATATTCGTGATATAAAATACTTTATGGGAGAGATATATTATGAAGCGATTATTTGTATTTGTGCTGGCTATCATATCGTTATTGTGTGTCATGCCTGCAACTAGAGATCACATATACACTGCATTTAGAGGAAGTGATATTGACGATACAAACCATGGATGGGAAGTAAAAAAAAATAAAACTCACAAGCAGCCTGACATACCTGAACAAGCAAGAGCTATTTTATCAAAATATAAAGGCGTTTATGTTGGCGATCCTGAAAGCAAGTCAATATACCTTACAATAGATTTAGGATATGAATCCGGGAATACCAAGGCCGTATTGGATGTGCTTAAAAGAAACAATGTAAAAGCCACTTTTTTCATAGTATCTTCCTATCTTGAAAATAATCCTGAAATAGTTGACAGAATTATAGATGAAGGGCATTCGCTTCAAAATCATACTGCTAACTACAGGCATTTAAATGGCTTAACTGAGTATAGGATTAAAAGAGAAATATTGGATCTTCATGATGCAGTGCAGAAAGAATACGGAATATCCATGAAATATCTAAGACTTCCATATGAAGAATGGTCTGAAAAAGTTATGAAAGCAGCCAGCGAAACAGGATATAAAACAGTATTTTGGAGTGTGGCATGCGTTGACTGGGTTGAAGGCAAAGAGGCTGCATATATTTATAATAATGTTGTAGAGAACTGCCACAATGGTGCTGTCATACTTTTGCACGCCGTATCCAAAACCAGCGCTGATGCTCTGAATATGATAATAAAATATTTAAAAGACAGCAGCTATCAGTTTAGAATTCTTGATATGTGATTGATTAATTGTCCATTTGGAGTAAACTTTATTTGTAATGAGGGAGGGTAGATAAATGGACAGGTTTGTCATGCTGCTTATTTTTGGACTTTGGGCTGTTACGGCACTGATATATAAAGGCAAGTATAGAAAGATGGCAATACTGGAATTGTTCCCGATAATGCTTTTTATAATGCTTGCCATAGGAATGTCAAATGAAAAGCTCACATGGCTTGATAATGGAGCATATTACTTTCTATCAAAGCATGCATCAGGCAGTATGACCTCATTCATGCGGTTTATAACAAATTTTGGCTCGGGATATTTTATCACCTCATTATCTATTTTGCTTATCGTGGTTGATTTGATCAGGGACCATAGGGTCGATAAAAACAATATAACTAATGATGATTCAAAGAGAAAGGGCTTTAACAAAACAAGATGGCCGAGTGTAATTGTGGGTCTAAATGCTCTTTTGATATGGCTGACCAACGAATTGCTCAAACTGATATTTCACAGGGCAAGACCTGAGTTTTTGAAGCTCACTTATGCAAACAATTTCAGCTTTCCAAGTGGACATTCCATGATAAGCATAGCTTTTTACGGCCTTTTACTTTATATTTATAATAAGAAAAATTTATATGACGGCTGGCAAAAAGTTATGGTTTCAGCTTTGATATCGTTTATTATATTATTTATTGGCATCAGCAGGATATATTTGGGCGTACATTATGCAAGCGATGTGATCGCCGGTTTTGTGGGCGGCTTTGCATGGCTTGCCGCATATATAAAATTCATGAACTTATAATGATACA
>ENA-UOOI01003608-UOOI01003608.1-fermentation-metagenome-genome-assembly--contig:-NODE-3608-length-11383-cov-87.009710_pt1 | contig 11383 bp, 8 predicted proteins | sample MGYA00245779_ERZ724027 | MGnify/ENA primary metagenome ERZ724027 (study PRJEB28704, sample SAMN03018318) | fermentation metagenome | biome: anthropogenic terrestrial biome; feature: soil; material... | reverse complement strand
ACGTGCCCCGTCTCCGGGAACATGTCCACCGCGCAAACCTTTTCCACCTGATACCCCTTCGCCTGCAATACCTCCAGATCTCTTGCTAGTGAGGTGGGTTTACAGGAGATGTAAACGATCCTATCCACTCCAAAATCAATTATCTTATCCAATGCCCTCGGATGGATTCCTTCTCTTGGGGGATCAAGCACGATGATATCCGGCTTGTCCTCCAGAGAGTCCATTATCTTTAATACGTCTCCCGTGATAAATTCGCAGTTGCTTAGGCCGTTCAGCGCTGCATTTATTTTAGCCGCTTCTACCGCTTCCTCAACGATTTCCACACCGGTTACCTTCTTTGCTACCGGCGCCAGAAGCTGCGCGATTGTGCCGGTTCCGCTGTATAGGTCAAAGATGCGCTTATCCTTTGTCTCTCCTACATATTCTCTTACCTTGGTGTACAGGATTTCTGCCCCCAGGGAATTCGTCTGGAAAAAGGAAAAGGTGGATATCTTAAATCGTAATCCCAATAGCTCCTCATAGATATAGTCTCTCCCATATAACGGAATCATGCGGTCACACCTTACCATATCTGCCGGATTGTCATTATAAGAATGATAAATACCGACAATTTTGCCTTTCAGGGGAAGGTCTAATAGCATTGGTACCAAAGGAGCAAAGGTTTCTGTCTCCTGCGAAATCGTTACTATATTCACCAGGATTTCTCCGGTTTTTATTGCCTTTCTGACCAACAGATGTCTTAGATATCCCAGGTGAGTATTTCTACGGTAAAAATCCAATCCTGATTCAATCGCATAATTTAGCACACAACTAAGGATTAAGTTATAATCCTTATCTACAATTTTGCAGTCATCCACGGTCAGGACATCATGGAAGTTTCCTCTTTTATGAAGCCCCAGAGTCAGTGGTCCTCCTTTGTATTCATCTCCAAAGGAAAATTCCATCTTATTACGGTATCCCCATTCGACCGGGCTGCCAAGGATTCCTTCAAATTGATACTCCTTCTTTATAACTTGGTCAATCAAACGCTTCACCTGCTCTTTCTTTAGCTTAAGCTGGCTTTCGTAGGATAATGTCTGATAACTGCAGCCGCCGCAGTTGCCAAAGTTTTTACATACCGGCTGCCTTGTTTCTAATGAAGATCTTTCTAATACCTCCAGTAATTTTCCCTCACCCTTACCATGGCGGACTCTATTAACAGAAAAACGCACTTTCTGCCCGGGAATTGCATTTTTAACTACCATTTTTTTACCTTCAATATTTATAATTCCTTTATTGGGAAAGCCTGCACTTTCCACTATTCCCTCCAGTACTTGTCCTTTTTTCATTTATTTTAAGGGGATCATCATTGTGCAATTGGGATATACGCCCATGTCATTTATCTATAGCTGCTGTTCAATGATTTCCCTATCCTCCTTTTCATATCATATATTTTTCGATAATGCGTAGCCTTAATATTATTGCTATCGTGTATATAACAGATGTGTATTTCGAAGCGAAAGCAGAATAACATATATTCTACATCATCTCTGCACGATTTTTGGCATCCATATAAAAAGTTTGCAGATATAACAAAGACCCAAACTTGATATGAGTGTCATAAGTCATATGGAAACAATGAACATGAATAGGATCGCATATATATTCCGGTTGGCTAAGACCGGCTGACTGTAGTCAGGTAAGGCAGCCAAATGAATATATATAAGATTCTATTCATATCAAAATCTTAAAATGACTTATGACACTCCTATATGTTTTTTAAATGCGTCTCTTAAATACGTCTTTTTAGCAAATTGAAGAATTTTTTATTTTTGTAACTTATTTTCGGATGAAATAATAGATTATAGTAAGTATCAACTATTTATAGGAGGGCATATGCAGCATAAAATAACAAAGCCTTCACGACTATTAGATAAAAAAGGAAAGCTGATACAGAAGGGATATGCCTTATCTCCGATCCTTACGTATTGCCGGAAGGACGTAGCAAGAAAACTGCGTTTAAAAGAATGGGATTATTACCTCATTTATAATCAGAAATATGCTGTAGCGCTTACCGTAGCGCAAAGTGTTAATATTGTCTTGTTAAGTGCTTCCTTTATTGATTTTAGCAAGGCTGCAGAAAAGACAAAAAGCCTTTTTCGGATTGTTTCAAGGAAAAAATTTTGTATGCCGGAATCTTCGGTTGAGGGAGATATCCTTTATCAGGATTCCGAAGTTAACGTATCTTTTAAGCAGGAATCTATGGCTCGCAAGCTAAATTTTAAAATAAGAAATTTTGACAATGGAACGAAATTTGATGCCTCCCTTGAATTAAGAAGGGAGCCCAAGGATTCGATGGTGATTGCTACCCCCTTTAATGAGAATCCGAAAGACTTCTATTATAATCGCAAGATCATCGGCATGAAAGCTTATGGCACGGTGCGGTATAATGGTAACAATTATAACTTTTTACCGATGGATACCTTTGCTGTCCTGGATTGGGGACGTGGTGTTTGGCCCTATCGTACCACCTGGTTCTGGGGTGTCGGGCAGGGAACAATCTGGGGTAATAGTTTCGGTTTTAACCTTGGTTATGGATTTGGCAATACCTCCGCTGCATCGGAAAATATGCTGTTCTTTAATGGAAGAGCGCATAAAATTAATAATGTTAAATTTAATATTCCAACGGACAAGAACAACCAATATGACTATAGGAAGCCCTGGACCATTACCTCCTCCGATCATCGTCTCAACATGAAGTTTGTTCCGATCATTGATAGGAAAACGCATCTGTCTGCTCTGTTTCTATCCACGCATCAGCATCAGGTTTTTGGCCGGTATAGCGGTACCGCAATTCTGGATGATGATACCACTATTTATTTTAATAATTTTATGGGATTTGCCGAACGGGTTGTAAACCGATGGTAATCAAGAAAATCTTTTTCTGTTACATGTAAAAAGACGTATTACATCATAGAACCATAAACCATCTATGCATTGTAATACGTCCCTTTTTACCGAGTTATTCGTTCGCACCTTCTATGATTGCGGAGTACGTAATCGTTGTAACCGCATCATTTTCCATTACAAAGGTCAGCTTGCTGTCCCCCAGGGTATAGGTATAGAAGCCATTTTCCTCGGTATAACCTTTCCCATATGCATTTACCACATCCTCCAGTGTAGAACCAAGATAGATGCCTTCCTTCGTAGTTACGGTATCATCCAGCAGGTTCACGGAAGACACGTAATCTTTCTCTCCCTGAGGGTAGGTGGACAGTTCAAATGCACTGTAATAAAATATCTTATCTAAACCCTGGAACGCGCAGCTCGGAGCTTCAAAATAGTCCATGCTTTCTCCCAATTTTTCCAGAATGGGAGCTGCATCTACATTCATCGGTATTACGATGTCATTGTATTCAAATTGGAAGCCTTCTTCCTGTCCCTGCTGCGTATTCTCACCGGAGGTCCCGTTTTCTGCGTCATTGGTCGGATTGGAATTTTCGGGTCCCTGCTTGGTTCCTCCGCAGCCGGTGAGTAGAAGCATCGTGACCAGAAATATTATACCTAATTTTTTCATATCTAATCTCCTATCTGATAACCTGTTACTTTTACCACTTGTTTTAACTTGCACTTTCTTATTTTACTATATTCCCGGATGGAAGTATACAGAAAAATTACCGCATTTCTATGCATTGTAAAATTTATGATTGATAGGAGTGTCATAAGTCATATAAAAACCATGAGCATGAATAGGATCGCATATATATTCGGCCCTATTCATATCAAAATCTTAAAATGACTTATGACACTCCTGTCAAGATGATTATGACATTTCTTCTATCCTTTATTCTTCCTCCAATTGCTGTGCCTGCGCACCATAGCTTTTCAGATAACCGAACTCCGCCATCTCTCTTTCCTGATCCGCTTTCATATCGTAATAGAACTTTACTTTCTCATCCCATATTTTCTTAACCTTGGGATTCGTTCTCTGATCCGGTACTCCATAGGTTTCACTCAGGATTTTTCCAAAGTAACGGCTGAATTTCTCCGCGCCGGACAGATTAAGATGCAAGCCTCCGTCAAAGGTATCCATATTATAGTCAATTCCGATTTCATCTGCCACGTCAAGGAAGTTAATGTAAGTCAGATCGTTTTCTTTTGCATAGGTCACGATCTGCTCGTCCCATTCCTCATACCAATAGGGATATATGCTCGGTGACTTGATCAGGATGAGTTTGATACCATTTTCTTTGCAGAGCTTTGTTATTTTGTCTAAATAATCATAGCTGTTGCTCCCAAATTGATAGTTCGGCAGCTTCTTACCCTTAGGAATTACATTTACCGGCTTGGTATCAATCCGCATCAGATAGCCATTATGGGAAAGGGTATCCTTTTTTAACAGGTACTTGAAATCCTCGGCTGTCAGCTCACTCCAGCGAGAATGATATCGTAAGAGTGGGAAGAGATACGTGATAAAGTCTTCCCCTTCCATCATGGATGCTTTAATCGCACCGATTTTTGATTTTGAAAGCTTCATTCCGTCCAAAGTCAGACGATTATATGCTTCCTTTTGCGGTTCGTTGTATTTCATCGCAAGGACATTATAGACAACAACATCCGGTTTTTCATATGTTAGTGTTTCCTCCAGCAGATAATAGGACTGCCAGATCAATTGCTGTGCGCTTCCGCGGATATAACTGGTTATTCCGTAATTCTCCCACAGTGTTATCGGAGAGATGTTGGAGAACACTTCGCAGTCGCCGATAAATATGACATCATGGTTCTTTGTATCATGATAATATTCTTCAATCAGGTTCCCCTCCGGAATCTCGTTCATATATTTCGGCATCAGTAACCGTTGAAGGAAACCAAGGATGATGATTGCTGCACAGAGTACTGCCGTATTGATCAGAATTTTTTTCTTCATTGTAATTACCTCTCTTCTAGAACTGGCTGTAGATAAACTGGCTTGCGTCATAACCTACACCATATGCACCAAAGAGTAACACAGCGAGGAAAATTGCAAAGTAAGTCGTATAGCGTATCCACATCGGTCTTGCGGCCAGCTTTTCCCGTACACTGCCGGATCTTTGCAGCAGGCTTACGATAAGTATTAAGGTTACGCTTAGGATAAGTACAATATAATCAGCTGATGTAAGACCAAGGTTCATGAGTCCACCCCGGAACAGTTCCAGATAATTGGGTTTGGTCATGATCGTAGCATACATGCGAAATGTCGTGCCAACATCACGGTAGCAGTCAAAAGTTCGCAAAAAGCTCATCAGCCAGAAGGTCCTTATGATCTGGAACATGCGGTACCATGACTTATCCGCCACGTCAAATCGCTCGTGGAATTTCAGATAAAGCGGCGTACACTCCTGAGATATTAAGATCACGAGACAGTTTAATAATCCCCATACAATAAAATTCCAGGCGGCGCCATGCCAGATACCTGTCGTAAACCAAACGACTATGGATGCGATATACACCGGGATCCGTTTTCCGATGCCATTTCCAAATAATTTTCGGCATTTCTTAGACAGATTCAGCATGGATTTGCTGACCGAGATCGGGTAGAACATATAGTCCCTAAACCAGGTACCCAAGGTAATATGCCATCTTCTCCAATACTCGGTAATCGATTTTGAGAAATAAGGCCGGATGAAGTTTTCCTCCAGATGTATTCCCAGCAGCTGACCGATACCGATCACAATATCGATCCCGCCGGTAAAATCGCAGTAGAGCTCTATTGCATAGAAGAACATCCCCACCAGCACATATACGCCCTGATATTCCTTGGGACTTCCTACGATGGTAGTCACCGCGATCAATAAGCGATCCGCAATCACCAGCTTTTTAAAGTAGCCCCAGAGAATTCTCTGCAAACCAAAGGAAAATTCTTTCGCATCAAAGGGATGCCCCGAAAATAATGTTTTCTTTAAATCATCAAACCGGCTGATCGGTCCCTGGATCAGCTGCGGGAAGAAGGAGATAAACAATGCCAGCCGGAACACATTCTTTTCATAAGAATATTTTTCCCGGTATACATCTATGATATATCCCATGGTCTGAAAGGTATAAAAGGAAATTCCAAGCGGCAGTGCAAAACGCAGGAACGGCAATTCCTTGCTCCTTCCAAATAAGGAGAGCAGGGAATTCACATTGGCAATTGCAAAGTCCGTATATTTTAAAACAGCAAGGATACCAAAGTTAAACACAAGACATAGAGTCAGCCAGGTTCTCTGCTTTTTCTTCATGGCTGCTTTATATTCTTTTCGTTCGTCCCGGGAGAGAACTTCCTTATTTTCCCTAATATAATCTGCCTGCTTCTCTTGTAATGCATTTATCTTATAGCTTACAAGATAGGTGGACAGCGTCGTTGCTATGATATAGATAAGATACATTTTTCCTGCAATCGCATAAAATAAATAGCTTGCAAGAAGCAGCAGAATCCATTGATGTTTCTTTCTTATCGAATAATATACAACCATTAACAGGATAAGAAAGAGTAAAAATTCATACGATGTAAAAAGCATACCATCCCCCTATTATTCGTCTTCCAGGAGACGTTCTACCATCGCGTATAATGCCTTCGCAGAATTGAAGTTTTCCGGTTTGATCTCTTCCACAGGAATCGTAATGTCAAATTCATCGCTGAGATCGGATATCAATGTTACGATATCAAAGGAATCAATAATCTTATCATCGATTAGTGTTTCACAGGTTTCATAATCTACTTCCGGGTGTAATCCTCTTAATATTTCTAATACTTCTTCCATATCTAATTCTCCAATCTGTTATTGTATTATGATACTTCTTGATTAAGTGTCAAAAGCCGATTTATCTTACGTGCTAAATTTGTTATAACCCAAATCCGAAATTATTTCAATCAACTGTCGCAGGATTTAAGATTTTGCTTAAAAAACTACTTATTCACGTATTTATTTTTTAATAATACGCGGTCGATCTTTCCGTTCGCGGTCAAAGGCATGTTTTCCAGACTTTCGATCACATTCGGCATCATGTATCTCGGAAGCTTTTCCTTTAAGTAAATTGCCACCTGCGCCGGCGTAACGTCTCCCACATAATAGAGTACGATCTTCCTCTTAACTTCCTCGAACAGACAGCAGACCATCTTCATGTTCTCCATTCCATTCGCTACAATCTCGATTTCGCCCAGTTCAATCCGGTGTCCCATATGCTTTATCTGGTTGTCCTTGCGGGATACAAAGATCAGTTCTCCCCGTTCATTGTATTTTCCCAAGTCACCGGTACAGTAAATCAGCTCCGGGTAAGCATCGTTTAACGGATTCTGAATAAAGACTTCGTTCGTTTTTTCAAAGTTTCTATAATATCCCAGGGTCAGGGAAGTACCGCGGATACAGATCTCTCCGATCTCCCCCTTTGGTGCCGGCTTTCTGTTCTCATCCAGCAGAAGGATCTCCGTATTATGAAAAGGTTTCCCGATCGGTATCACTTCGTCCGGTTCAAATTCCCGGTTTATTTCATAGTAGCAGGACATTCCGGTGGCTTCCGTCGGTCCGTACAGGTTTACAAATCGTGCGTTCGGCAGGTGCTTCTTCCACCGGTTAAACTGCTTGATTGGAAACACCTCACTGCCGAAGGCTATGGTATGCAGATACTTCGGAACCTCCCTCTCCAGTGCTCCAAAGGCTGAAATCATAGTAAGTGCGGATACGACCCAGCATACGGTATTGATCTTATATTTATTTAAGAATTCCACCAGCTGTAATGGGAACATAAAAAGGCTTTTCGGTATCAGATACGTTGTCGCTCCAAATTTGAGGGTTGGATAGAGTTCCTTTAAGCAGGCATCCACATAAAGCGGCGTCTGATTGCCGAAAACCGTATTTTCATTAAATTGCAGTACTTCTGATAAATTCTCAATATAATCAATGACCGACCGATGGCAGGCCACTACTCCCTTCGGTATTCCGGTGGATCCGGAGGTAAACACGATATAGATCGGATCCGTATCAATCTGCCTCTCCCGTACTTTACACAAAATCTCATCCTCCACGGCGGTCGTAATCATCGCTTCGTAGGAATAAACCTTTCCCGAAAATGAGAACGCATCTAAGAGCTTAGCGGTATCCGCATCACAGATCACCGCCTTCGGATTTAAGCTTTGAAAGATAAGCTCGATCCGATGCCTGGGCATCTCTTCGTCGATCGGAACATAATAATTACCGCTATAGACAACTCCAAAAAACGTTACGATTGTCCTTGGATGTTTTCCCATAAATACAACGATGGGTTCTTTGTCATGCCCCTGCTTCTGAAGATAGGTTCCGATCGCTCTGGACTGCCGGTATACCTCTTCAAAAGTAATTCCCATATTTTCATCTGCATATGCAATCTTATCCGGAACCTTCGGTACGATTTGTTCCAAATATTCTAAAACATTTCTCTGCATCTTAATCTCCATTCTGCCGTTACCTGCATATAATCGTTTCGATTTTATTTTGGTTAGCCATCTTACATGGATAACAGGTTCTTATAGCTCTCCTTGACCCTGGCTCCGCATAATTCAATCGACTTCATAGCCAATACCTCCATTGCATCCAGATAATTTGGACCCAATGGATAATCCCTCTTGATGAGAGAGAGCTCGGTGCATCCAAGAATATTGACCTCCGCACCCATTTGCCATAATTCATCACTGATTGCGGCAAACTTGTCCATATCCGGTGCAATATTAACCTTTAGATTATCATAGATTAAGGTATTCACATATTCCTGCTTGTCCCTCGTCGGAACTACGGCAGCAATTCCATACTGCGCAAGCTCCGTTTGAAAAAGCTTACTGTAAATGGTTCCCTCCGTTGCCATGATCCCGACACTCTTAATTCCCTGGCTGTTTAAATAGGCAGCCGTTTCTTTTACCATATGGATAATAGGAACCCGGATCTCGGAGGCCAATACCTCATAAAAGTTGTGCCCTGTGATACAGGGTATCGCAATATAATCCACCCCTAGCTCACCAAGGATCCTTCCGACCTCGATCATAGGGATAATCGGGTTTTCCTTGCTTTTTCCAAGGATATAGCCGGTACGGTCCGGAATGGAGGGTTTGCTGTATATTATCATTTCTATATGATCCTGATCCCGATTCGCATCGGTCATCTTATTGATTAAACTATAAAAATATTCGGTTGCTAAAGGTCCTAAGCCCCCGATCACACCTAGCTTTTTCATTCGTTATTCCTCCGGAGTTACATCAATTGATGTTTTATCGTAAACATAATAATTATTACCTCTGATTTCCGTCAGTTTCTCCGCTTCAGATTCCGTCAGATAGAAGGATTCCCGATGATCCTTATTCGGAGTCGCATCGAAATGGTACCAGCCCTCTCCGCAGTTAATCAAGCTCCAATAATGACGTGTCCTGCCTCCCTCACGGGTCAGCCCTATATTCTCTATTCCAGCCCGGTCAAGTAATACCTGGGAAACGGTGAAATAAGTAAAGCAGTCTCCGATTCCGTTCTTAAAGCCACGATATGCCTCCGCCATCCAGTCCGATTTATCCGAACTTCCGGTATAGCTGATATGCCCTTTGGTCCACGTATATATCTTCTTGGCAATTTCTTTCTGGGTCATTCCTTCCTTCACAAGCTGCCCCAAAACCTCATCTGCCAGATCATTTAAAGCCTCTTCGGATACCGTAAGCTTTTTTACCGTAATCTTTGCTGTTTCCGTGGCTTTATTGCCGGAAGAATCTACTGCCGTGTAAATTACCGAATAGGTGCCTTCCTTTTTCAAATTCACATTGCTGGAATCTATCTGCAGCTCAACTTTTTTATCCTTATTATCGGTTACGGTGATTCCCTTGCGATAGGATAAAGAATCGCCTATATATGCGGTCTTATCCCGCACGCCGAGAATCTTCGGTGCTTCGGTATCTTCTTTAACGATTAGAAGGGCTTCCACCTCCGATGTGTTGTTCCCCTCATCCTTAAGCTGTATCGCTACTTTCTGCTCTCCCGGCACAGAAAAGTCTGGTTCCTGAACGTAGGATGCCCTTACCTCGGTTGCATCCTGAATATTTGACAGAAAGGAAATCGGATCAATCGCTTCCCCAAGCCAGGTCTCCTGGTCCACTGTCTCCGCTGTGGGCGGTTTCGTATCCACCACCTGAATTCCGGCGTTCTTGACCGTACCATCTACGTCAAGCTGGATAATTTGCATCCCCGGTTTACTTATGTCAAGCTTGGAAATATCCGTAATAAAGGAAACCTGGTATCTGGAATCAGATATAAAATCCTCCGTCGTAATTGTCTGCCTGGAGCCGGCCTCTATTGTAATCGAATTAATAATATCTATAACCGTCAGCATTGCATTCATTTCCGTTTGATTACCGCCGGAATCTTTTAATAGAAGGGTTACCTCCTGTTTTCCTATCACTGAGGTATCCGGAATATCTTTAAAGGATACGGTAACCTCCGTAGCATCCATAATATTCTTCACAAAGGAATCCGCTGTTACCGTCTCCCCCTTCATTGCTGTATAATTCACACTGACTGCTTTGGGAGGGACTGTATCAACTACTCTTAAGCTGGTATGATACACCTTGCCATCCATCTCAATCTGTATCGAATAAATACCCGGCCGGCTCAAATCCAGAGAACTTACATCGGTTATAAACCTTGCATCCTTCCTTTGATCTATTAAAAACTCCCCGACATCTGCCATGGGAGAACCCGCTTCTATGGTAACGACCTTAGTCTTCTGGTTCAGCTGCATATAGGCAAAACCGCCAAGGTAAATTAAAATAAATAGATTGACAAACAAAAGAAATACTCGTCTTCGTCTTTGTCTCCGTCTTTTTTTTCTTCGAATCATCCTGTCCTCCAGATTTTGAATATCCATGCATTTTATATATAAGCGCGAGTACACATCCTTAGCGGAGCGTTTCTTATCCTATAGGACGCAATTTTCTAATATGATAATAAGAAAATCGCAAAATCCCGCGATTATAGAATCTATGACAGGAGTGTCATAAGTCATATAAGAAAGAGTTTGCCTTGGCAAACTCCCGCGCCGAGCGCGTTCTGCCGTAGGCAGATAAATACCTTACGTGCGAGTGCGCATCCTTAGCGGAGCGATTTTTATCGTATAGGGCGCAATTTCCTATACGATAAAACAATGAACATGAATAAGGTCCTATTCATATCAAAATCTTAAAGTGACTTATGACACTCATATCAATCTATTATATCCCATTTTTAGATACGTATATCATAATAGGATTATATTAAAAAGTCAATAATGGTATTTTTCCTTACATGGCAATTTATCGTTTTTTTAGGATAAATACCAAAAAAAATCATTTAAGGAATTCTTTCTACACAATTCACCACTTTTCAACTTCCGCATAATGTAT
>ENA-UOOI01003606-UOOI01003606.1-fermentation-metagenome-genome-assembly--contig:-NODE-3606-length-11389-cov-128.456767_pt1 | contig 11389 bp, 9 predicted proteins | sample MGYA00245779_ERZ724027 | MGnify/ENA primary metagenome ERZ724027 (study PRJEB28704, sample SAMN03018318) | fermentation metagenome | biome: anthropogenic terrestrial biome; feature: soil... | reverse complement strand
GGAGTATTTGCATTCGTCGGTACTTTGGCTCCGTATTTTGGAGCCTTATGTACCCTACGTAATGCAACCAAGCGAAAGCGTCTCCGGATTGGATACATTTAACGAAATCATAGGATAGACTTTGCCCAGGTGTGAACAGTAACCTTTAATTATAATGTTTTTTTGCTCTTTACAGCGGTTCCTTGGACGGTTTTCCCGCCGTTCTTGGGTACTTTTTCGGCGTTGTCACTATTTTTTTTACGGTAATTAATGTTCTGTCCATCGTAGAATCCGGTAAATTAAATTCCAAAACATTTTCTATCTTACCTCCTAGAAGCTTGATCGCATTTTGCGCAGAATTCATTTCATCGGATGCTTTTCCTGATTTATAAGAGATAAAACATCCATCCTGCTTAACAAAAGGAATGCAGTACTCGGAGAGTGAGGATAGATTGGCAACTGCCCGTGAAACACATAAATCAAATTGCTCGCGATATTCCGGATTTTTTCCGTAATCCTCCGCACGTCCATGGAAGGTTCTGATTTCCTTTAGATTCAATCGATGAATGACTTCATTCAAGAAATTAATTCTTTTATTTAAGGAATCTAATAATACTATTTTAGTTTCGGGAAAAGCAATTTTTATAGGAATCCCCGGAAACCCGGCACCTGTACCAACGTCAATAATTGTTTTATTCTTCGGGCATATTGCTTTTACAATAGTTAAGCTATCTATAAAATGCTTTTGAATCACGTCTTCTAGGTCTGTAATTGCCGTAAGATTCATTACTTTATTCCATTCGATAAGTAATTCATAGTATTGAACAAATTGCTGTTTTTGGTTATCTGACAACTCTATATCTAACGATTTTAAACCATGTTCAAACTTAGCAATTGCAAGCTGAAACTTACTTTCCATTCCAGGTTAACCTCCATTCTGCCGTTACCTGCGCCCATGCTTTTTGGGCATAAATTCTGAAGAATAGCTGCTTTTGCTATTCTTTCTACTCCTCTTTCATTATTCTATTCAAGTGATGCTGTGATAAATATATCATCAAGACAGAGATATCCGATGGAGATACGCCTGAGATTCTGGATGCCTGACCGATGGAGATTGGCCGAAACATTTGAAGCTTCTGTCTGGCTTCTTTTCGTAAGCTCGTTACATCATCATAATTTATACTCTCCGGAATGTGTTTATTTTCAAGCTTTTTAAACTGCTCTACCTGGTGCAGCTGTCTCTTTATATAACCCTCATACTTAATATTAATATTTACCTGTTCAATGACATCCGCCGGTAATTTGGGACGTTTGGAATCAATAGCTTCTAATAGCTCATAGCTTAATTCTGGACGGCGGATTAAATCCGCTAAGCTTACCGCTGTATTTAATGGTGTGCTTTGCAGCTTCTTCAATAACTCCTGAACTTCTTTATTTGCTCCGATCATTAAATTATTTAACCGTTCGATTTCTTCTTCTATTTGTCTTTCCTTTTGCAAAAGTCTCTGATATCTTTCCTCATCGACTAATCCAATCTCATAACCCTTTTTTGTTAAACGAAGGTCTGCATTATCCTGTCTTAAGATCAGACGATATTCTGCCCTTGATGTCATCATACGATATGGTTCATGGGTTTCTTTTGTGACCAGATCATCAATTAAGACGCCGATGTAAGCCTCGGAACGATCTAATATCAGCGGCTCTTTGCCGAGTATCTTCCTTGCCGCATTAATCCCTGCAATTAATCCCTGTGCAGCCGCCTCTTCATATCCCGAGCTTCCGTTAAACTGGCCGCCGCTAAACAGTCCTTCGATCTTTTTAAATTCAAGAGTTGGCTTTAACTGCATTGGATTAATACAATCATATTCGATGGCATAGGCATTTTTAACAATCTGTACCTTTTCCATACCGGGAACAGAACGATAGATCTGTATTTGAACATCCTCAGGAAGGGAAGTTGACATTCCGGCTACATACATTTCATTTGTGTAGTTACCCTCCGGCTCAATAAAAACCTGATGTCTGTCTTTATCAGCAAACTTTACCACCTTATCTTCAATCGAAGGGCAATATCTTGGACCGGTTCCTACGATATATCCGGAATAAAGAGGGGAACGATCCAGATTAGCACGAATGATATCATGTGTCTTCGGCGTGGTATAAGTTAACCAGCAGGGCACCTGCTCTTTCTGAATTTCTTCCGGTTCTGTTGCAAAGGAAAATGGGACAATCCTCTCATCCCCCGGCTGCTCTTCCATTTTGGAAAAGTCAATGGTACGTTTATCCACCCTTGCCGGGGTTCCGGTCTTAAATCGATACATTTCTATTCCTAAAGATTTTAAAGATTCCGTAAGATAATTTGCAGCCATCAGTCCGTTCGGCCCGGTATAGGTTACGGTATCTCCATAGATGCACCTTGCTTTTAAATAAGTCCCGGTACATAAAATAACTGCTTTACATGGATATATCCCGCCGGAATAGGTTTTTACACCGGTTATCTTATTCTCTTTCGTAAGAATCTCAGTTACCTCTGCTTGTTTTAAAGTCAAATTTGGTGTATTTTCCAATACCTTACGCATAGAGTCGGTATATTCCTGCTTATCCGCCTGTGCCCGGAGGGAATGAACCGCCGGACCTTTTGATACATTTAACATTTTCGACTGAATAAACGTTTTATCGATATTCTTTCCCATCTCTCCGCCCAAAGCATCGATCTCTCGAACCAAATGCCCTTTGGATGTTCCCCCGATATTTGGATTGCATGCCATTAATGCAACACTTTCCATACTGATTGTAAACATAATTGTATTTAATGAAAGTCTGGCACAAGCCAAAGCTGCTTCACAGCCAGCATGTCCGGCTCCTACAACTACAACATCATAACTTTCATATACATGAGCCATATCTTACCCCATTCCCTTTCTATCCAAAAGCAGTATATAATAAAAAGTTTGCCTTGGCAGTAACATAAATGATATTTAAGTCTAATCTTAATATGAGTGTCATAAGCCATTTTAAGGTTTTGGTATGAATAGGACCTTATATTTACTAATGTCAATTGTTTTTATATGACTTATGACACTCCAATCTATATTCCTTAAAAAACTATATAATAAACAAAAATAATAATCAATAACAAATGATAAAATTACATTATATTACATTAAATTAATGTGACTTCGCAGCCATGACAAATCGGAAAACAGTATCTTTCGCTATTTTCCCATGCAGAACTCCTTAAAAATCATATTAACCAAATCTTCTTCTACATTTTCGCCAATAATTCTTCCCAGGGCTTCGTAGGCACTCATCAAATCAATACTGTAAAAATCCTCCGGCATCCCATTTTGCGCACTTTCTTTTACCAAACGAAGACTTTCCAATGCATGAATTAATTCTTCCCGATGCCGTTCATTTGTAATATAGATATCCTCGTGCTGGGACAGTTTTCCTTGAAAAAACATATCTTTCACTTGCTTTGCAAGCTCCTCCATACCGGTATTCTGCTTTGCCGAAAACAGTATTACCGGATGGTTTGCTTTGGATTCTACTTCTTCCTGTAAAACAGCAGGCTCCAGATCCGATTTATTTAACAGAATAATTGCCTTCTTCTCTTTTATCAGCTTTAAAATTTCTTCATCATTTTCATCCAACTCTGTGGAAGAATCGATAACACATAGAATAAGATCCGCATCTGTGACAAATTCTAATGCTTTCTCCACACCAATTTTTTCAATAATATCATCCGTTCTACGAATTCCGGCGGTATCAATAATATTCAGCGTAATGCCATCTAAATTAATGGTTTCTTCTAACGTATCCCGGGTTGTACCGGCTATTTCCGTAACAATCGCACGTTCCTCACCAACCAGCCGGTTTAATAAACTGGATTTACCGGCATTGGGTTTTCCAATAATTACGGTCTTGATTCCTTCCTTTATAATCTTTCCGTTCTTTGACTCCTTAATTAACTTCTCAATAACAGCACTTTCCTTCTCCAGGTTTTCTAATAGTGTCTGAGCAAATCCGTCCAAACTAATGTGCTCGGGATCATCCAGTGCAGCCTCGATAAAAGCGATATCCCTAAGAATGGTTTCTCTTAGCTTCTTAATGATTTCGTATTCGCCGCCGCGTAACTGCTTAATCGAATTTTTTAATGCCAGCTCATTTTTTGCCTGAATAATATCGCTGATTGCCTCCGCCTGTGATAAATCAATTCTTCCATTTAAAAATGCCCGTTTTGTAAATTCGCCCGGCTCCGCAATCCTGGCTCCATTTTTTAATACAGTCTCCAATATTTTTCTTGTTACGATGATACCGCCATGGCAGTCAATCTCTACAACATCCTCCCTGGTGTAGGTAGAGGGTGCTTTCATGATAACTACCATAACTTCATCAATCACTTCATTCTCGTCAATAATATAACCATAGTGGATCGTATGGCTTTTTTCTTTTGATAATACCTTATCTCCGTTTTTTGACCGGTAAATTCGGTCAATAACCGGCAAAGCATCCTCACCGCTTATTCGAATAATACTGATTCCTGCATTGCTCAGGCCGGTAGCAATGGCAGCTATGGTGTCTGTTTTCACAACGATTTCCTCCATTTATATTTTTCACCGAAACATTTAATAAAAGGGTGCCGAAAAGTATACTCTACTTTTCAGACACCCCTCTTTTAACATTCAAAAACGAACTTAAGCATTTTCAGTAGAAACTGCTTTTTCTTTGCTCTCTTTATATTCTTTGTAATCCTTGCGGTAATCTCGGCTGTAATTTTTATTATAATTCTTGTTGTTCTTATTATAGTTATATTTACTGGTATATTTTGAATCGTTATATGTCTTTTTCAGGTTGATTACTACCTTACGATAAGGTTCTTCCCCCTCCGAATATGTTTCAACATACTTATCATTCTGCAATGCAGAATGTATAATCCTTCTTTCATAAGGATTCATCGGCTCTAAGGACACCGGTTTTCTGGTCCTCTTGACCTTATAAGCAATATTTTTGGCTAGATTCTCCAGCGTCTCTTTTCTTCTTGCCCTGTAGTTTTCCGTATCAAGCTTAATTTTTATATATTCATCGTTATTCTTATTCACTACCAAACTAACCAGATACTGAAGGGAATCCAGGGTTTGTCCTCTTTTTCCGATGAGAACTCCCATTTCATCTCCCTTTATATTAATATCTAACGTAGTATTTATCTCATCATACGAAAGATCAATCTCTGCTTGAATCCCCATAGCAGAAAATACATCGGATAAGAATTTCTTTGCTTTACTTTCCATGGTGATCTTTTCTCTAACTCGTATTTTTGCCGGTTTTCCGAACATCCCCAGGAATCCGCTTGTTTCTTTCTCAATCACTTCATACTCTAAGTTTTCCGCTGTCGTTCCAAGGTCAATCATTGCATTTGTTAGAGCCTCATCCACTGTTTTTGCAGTAAATTCTCTCCACTCCATATCTATTTATCCCCCTTTTCAACATTTCTGTTCTTGAGAAGATTTGCTATCTCGGAAATACTGGTAGGATTATGGGGTTCTGATTTACCATTGGAAGTATCATTTTGATTCATGCTATTTATATTTTCAGAATCTCTTTTCTTCTCAATAACAGGGTTATTAATTGATTTCGTTTGCTTTTTTGCCAACTCTTGTAAAGATGCCGTAGTTGAGGAAGATTTCTTGCTCTTTTTCTTAGCTGCTTTTTCAACATTCTTCTCTATAAGCTCATCAACATCAACTTTATCCAGATATTTGTTGATTAATGCTTGTTGAATTATGGTAAATACACTACTGGCAATCATGTAGAGACCAACACCAATTGGTAAAGTAATACAAAAGACACCTGACATAATCGGCATCATGATATTCATCGATTTCATAGCAGCTGAAGACTGGTTATCTTTACTACTGGTCTGATCTGTCATTTGTTTTCCCTGGAAAAATTGCAAAGCCATTGCAATAATCGGGATTAAAATATTAGGAAAACCCAATCCGGGAACATTTGTAATATTTAAACCAAAAAAATTATTTACTTTTAAAATATCAGGTACAATTTGACTTAACATAGAAGCCATCTGAGGAAGCTTTGTCTCTAATAAACTCCATTGATCCGTGCCGAATTTTGCTAACACATCAATAATTTTATTTGTATTCGATAAATCAGCAGCATTTACAGGTAAACCTTTTGAAATTTCAACCAGTACATTTTCAAAACCCGGAATTGTAGCCAGTTGTGTTGCAATGGTGTCATACATTGCCTTTACATTCGTAACATAAGCTGGAATACGGTTAATCACCGCATATAATGCAAACATAATAGGAAGAGTAATCAGCATTGGTAAACAACCCGAGGTAGGACTTGCTCCATATTTCCGATATACAGCTTGCGTTTCTGCCTGCTGTCTTCTTAAAGAATCTTCATCCTTCTTGCCTTTATATTTTGCTTGAATCTTCTGTAATTCCGGATTCATTCTTGAAGAAAGTTTTGTAAATCTTTGCTGCTTTATTGTTAATGGTATCATTAACATCTTGGTAATAAATGTAAATACAATAATGGATAACGCAATGTTTTGTATACCAAATAAATGGAAAAACTCATAAATTCCATTCATAATCAAGCCGAGTAAGCTTGCTATCGGGCCCAGAAACCCACCGCTTTTTGTTAAAAACGCAACCACCAATTAATTTTCCTCCTTAAAACCTCTGTCCGCTTAGCCGGATTAACAGGACTTTTCTGTTCGAATGTCGTACCGGATAAATTACTATTTTTTCTGTCCTGTTTTATGGAACCGGGTCATATCCACCTTCATGAAAAGGATGACACCTTAATATTCTTCTTATGGCTAAATAAACTCCTTTAAATAAACCATATTTTTCCAGCGCTTGAATCGCATATAAAGAGCAGGTAGGTGTATAGATACAACTTGATGTTCTTTTTAGTGGTGAAATATATTTTTGATAAAACCGAATCATAGCAATCAGCATTTTCTTTATAAACACTTCTATACCTCTACCATATAGCTCTCTATCTAATCGGATATTTCTATTTTCTTATCAATTTTGTGGAGCATAATCAAATGTAACAAAGCACTTTCAATTTCACTATAAGTTTTACCTTTTGCTCCAACTCTGGCTACAACAATAATATCTAGCCCATTTCTGATTTTATCTTCAGATAAACGATAACTTTCTCGTATCAATCTAGTTACCCTGTGTCTTACAACACTATTTCCAACTTTTTTACTTACCGATATTCCCAACCTGTTTTCATCTAAGTCGTTTTTCTTAACATACATGACTAAATATTTATTTGCAAACGACTTACCGGTACGGTAGATTTCTCTAAAATCATTATTTTTTTTAAGCGATTGTGTCAACTTCATCATTTACCTGTTCAATATTAATGATAGAAGAAAAGGTCACATAATTGCGACCTAAGCAGATAATACTTTTCTTCCTTTTGCTCTTCTTGCAGATAACACTTTTCTGCCATTGGCTGTTCTCATTCTTTTTCTAAATCCATGCTCCCTGGATCTGGATCTCTTTTTCGGTTGGAATGTCATTTTCATAACTATACACCTCCTTTAAACTGCACTGCTACTTAAAAGTTAGCAAATTTAACCTATTCTATTTTCATTTTGGAATATCATGTCTATTATATTCGCAATCCTCTTTCCCGTCAAGTATATATTTTGTTCCAAATTTCGTTATTTTATCATAGTTATACAAGGGTACTAACCAGAGATATACAGCCAAATTTATTATTTAACTGTTACTGTTCACACCCCGGCAAAGTCTATCCTATGATTTCGACAAATGTATCTGATAAGGAGTATTTGCATTCGTCGGTACTTTGGCTCCGTATTTTGGAGCCTTATGTACCGCTACGTAATGCAACTAAGCGAAAGCGTCTCCGAATCGGATACATTTGTCGAAATCATAACATGGTATACATGTCGAGTGTGAATAGTAACACTTTACTCCCTTTGTATATTTTCCACATTATCCATGTGGATGGTATTTCTTCATATTATATAGTGTTATTTCTAAAATTGTTGATAAAAATGATTCTTCGGTGGATAACTTGTTCGATTGATTCTTTTTTTCCTCTGTTTTTTCCAGTTTTATAAACAATTCAAGGATGTTCATGGTGTGGGTTTTATTATCAACCCTTCCACATTCCTTTGCAAGCAGTTGTTGAAAAAATAAGAATGCCAGAATTACCATTGAAAATTTAGTGGAATTGTTATAATATATATTCATGTGAGTATTTATGGAGGCAATAATGAAAAATTTAATTCAATCAAAATGGGATGATATCTTAGAATATTTGGTAAAGGAATATGGCATCACCGAAGTGTCATATAATACCTGGCTGCGCCCTCTTAAGGTGTATGATGTAACGGATCATGTCATTACGATTTTAATTAATGATGAGCGTATCGGTCCTCCAAGTATAAATATAATTAAGAATAAGTACGAGATTTTATTAAAAGTATCCATAGAAGAGATTATGAATGAAGCATATGATGTAAAGTTCGTTCTTGCAAGCCAGATTAATTCCTCTATAAAAACGGAAAAGCCTGCTATGACCAGAAACCAAAGCACTGTTTCTACTTTTTTGAATCCTCGCTATACTTTTGATACCTTTGTTGTCGGCGGAAATAACGAATTTGCAAGAGCTGCTTCTTTGGCGGTTGCAGAAAATCCGGGAGAAATCTATAACCCTCTATTTATCTATGGCGGAGTTGGACTTGGAAAAACTCACCTGATGCATTCGATTGCTCATTTTGTTTTGGAGCAGAATCCAGAGGCAAAAGTTTTATATGTAACCAGTGAAAAATTTACGAACGAATTGATCGAAGCCATTCAAAAGAAAACAACCATTCAATTCCGCGAGAAATATAGAAGTATTGATATTTTATTAATTGACGATATACAATTTATCATAGGAAAAGAAAGTACGCAGGAGGAGTTTTTCCATACCTTTAATACCCTGCATGAATCAAAAAAGCAGATTATTATATCGAGTGACCGCCCGCCGAAAGAAATGCTTACTCTGGAGGACAGGCTCCGCTCCCGTTTCGAGCATGGCTTAATGGCTGATATTCAGCCGCCAGATTACGAAACCAGAATGGCAATATTAAAGAAGAAAGAGGAACTGGATGGTTATCGGATTGACGAGGAAGTTCTTCGCTACATAGCTACAAATATCAAATCCAATATTCGTGAGCTGGAAGGCGCTTTAACTAAGATTGTTGCATTTTCCCGGCTGAAGAAGCGGGATCTAACCCTTTTACTTGCAGAGGAAGCTCTGCAGGATATTATCTCTCCGAACGAGAAAAAAGTAATCACTCCGGAACTGATTATCGATGTTGTTGCAGAACATTATAATATTACTCCTTCCGATATATATTCTAAGGATAAGAGCAGAAGCATTTCTTATCCAAGACAGATTGTTATGTACCTATGCCGCCGGCTGACCGAGCTTTCTGTTACGGAAATCGGCAAGGTTCTTGGAGGCAGAGATCATTCGACGGTACTGCATGGTTTTGATAAAATTTCCAAGGATATCAAGAAAGATTCTTCAATTCATAACACCATTGATGTTTTAATAAAGAAGATTAATCCGGATTAATCCGATTGTGGAGATTCTTGTTGATAGAATCCGGAAATCTATGTTGATATTCAGTTGATACTTTGTTTATTTTATTTTTTTAGAATCTTAACCAAAAAATGTATGTGCATGAAAGGGACCTTTTCCACAGCATAAAGATTGGTTATTAACAGCCTTATAAATCGATACAAGCCTTGACTTTTAATGGCTTATAGAGGATATCAACAAATTCACACCCCTTATTATTAAGACTTCTAAGAATCTTTTATATATTTATATATCTATTTTTGAAGGGAGATTATACACGTATGAAAATTCAGTGCCAGAAAGCGGATCTATTAAATGGTGTTAATATTGTATTAAAAGCAATTCCTGTAAAATCTACGATGCCTATCTTGGGATGCATTGTAATAGAAGCCGGTAATCAATATATTAAACTAATTGCCAATGATATGGAGCTGGGGATTGAAACCTTAGTGAAAGGAACCGTATCCGAGCCGGGTACCGTAGCACTTGATGCAAAAATATTTTCCGAAATTATAAGGAGACTACCGGAAAACGAAGTATTCATTACAACCGATGATAAATATATGACAGAGATTGTCTGTGAAAAGGCAAACTTCTCGATTTCCGGAAAATCAAGTGAAGAATTTCCTTACCTTCCGAAGATTGAAAAAGAAAATGCAGTTGTATTATCACAATTTACATTGAAAGAAGTTATCAGGCAGACGGTATTCTCCATTTCAGATAATGAAAATAATAAAATCATGACCGGTGAGCTTTTTGAGATCAAGGGCAACGAATTAAGAGTAATTTCTCTGGATGGCCATAGAATCTCCATTCGAAGGATCGAAATGAAGGACGCTTATGAGGAGCAAAAGGTAATCATACCGGGAAAAACATTGAACGAAATCAGTAAGATTTTATCTGGGGAAGTTTCCTCTACGGTTCAAATTTACTTTACGGATAAACACGCCTTGTTTGAATTTGACGATACGGTAGTTTTAACCCGTTTAATTGAAGGAGAGTACTATCATATTGATCAAATGCTTTCAAGTGATTATGAAACAAAAGTAACCATCAATAAGAAAGAGCTTCAAAGTTGTATTGAAAGAGCATCCCTTTTAATTCGTGAGACTGATAAACAACCGGTTATTATTGATATCGATAATAATAATTTTGAATTAAAGATAAATACGGCCATCGGTTCGATGAACGAAGAAATTGACATTGCGATGGAAGGTAAGAATATCATTATCGGATTAAATCCAAAATTCTTATTGGATGCATTGCGTGTTATCGATGACGAAACCGTGAATCTCTATTTTATTAACGCGAAGGCCCCCTGCTTTATCAGAAATCAGGAACAGACCTATATTTATTTAATACTGCCGGTTAATATTAATGTTCCTGCATAAACTATGAAAGACGAATTTGCAAAGAAAATTTGCTCTTGTCACAATTATTTTTAATTTCTGACAAGCAAATTTGCTTGTTCTGTCTTGTGTTTTGACACCCATACTAAGAAATCAGATATTGGAGGCAGTGTGAAAAATTTATTTTTCACACGCAAATGTTGAGCCTGCGGCACAAAGTTTGCAGGTAGTCAAGAAAGGGCATGATTATTTTTATGCAGGAGATTAAATTGAGAGAGGAATATATTAAACTGGGACAGGCTTTAAAAGCTGCCGGTTTAGTAGAATCCGGAGCAGATGCAAAAACAGAAATTTCAGATGGTAATGTGAAAGTCAACGAAGAAATTGAATATCAAAGAGGCAAAAAGCTC
>ENA-UOOI01003605-UOOI01003605.1-fermentation-metagenome-genome-assembly--contig:-NODE-3605-length-11396-cov-3.142492_pt1 | contig 11396 bp, 9 predicted proteins | sample MGYA00245779_ERZ724027 | MGnify/ENA primary metagenome ERZ724027 (study PRJEB28704, sample SAMN03018318) | fermentation metagenome | biome: anthropogenic terrestrial biome; feature: soil; material... | reverse complement strand
CGGAGAAGATGAAAAAAAATTAATTTATTCTTTAATCGAATATTTTAAAAAACATTCTTAAAAATCCCGGAGCAGAACGGATGGGATTTTGAGAAACGGCGCATAATCCGGCAGGGCAGGAAAATTTCTAAATTAAATGAGGAAATTCTCCTGCCCTGTTCATTCAGTCTCAAATTTTGCAGATTGTCAACTACCACCGACTAAAATCAGCGGCATGCAGAAGGGGGACCATTGGACAACGGACAAGGTCCTTAAGTAGTTCAGGGCCGTTCCTACAGCAACCAGCTGTGATATTTGCTATCTTGTTACTCAAGCTGTTAAAATAGGATCGCAATGGATCTGACGTCACCCTGTAATACTGAGAATAACCTTTCAAGGAATCGGTTCCGTTCTGAAGTATCCGCTCTTTTACCGGCGTTTCCTGTGTTCCTTCCGCCACGAATGCAGTTCCTTCCGTAACTCAAAATACATTGAGACAAAAGAAACAGGGCCTATCCATCCCGAGACTTCAGTCACGGGGTGGATAGGCCCGAATTCATGAAAAAAAGGCACCGTTTCAAAACACGGATCAAAAAGCGGTGTCCTCTGTTTTTCTTACTGGTTTTTTTCTGCTTTTGCAGAACCTATTCCGCCGTTGCCATGCGGTATACGGCTTCAAGGCAGATCTGGGCGTGGATCAGAAACTTTGCAGTATCGATATTTTCGTTGGTGTTATGCAGTCTGCGGTCCGGTTCGTCCGGGAAAAACGGCCCGAATGCCACGGCTTTTCCCGCCATTGCCCGGGCATAAGTCCCGCCTCCCGTAGCGTACAGTCCGGCGGGTTTTCCCGTCACTGCCTGGTAAGAATCCCGCAGAAGAGAGATTAAAGGGCTTTTTTCGGGAAGGTAGAGAGGCTTTGTATCCTGCAGAAGTTCCACTTTCAGTCCGGAGCGCTCCGCGCAGGCACGAATCGTTTCGAAAATTTTCTTTCCGTCCGACGTAACGGGATAACGGATGTCAATCCCGGCGCTGGTCCCTTCGGCGTCTGCCCGCACAACGCCGAGGTTCAGCGTCAGCGGACCGGACTGGGCATCTTCCTGTTTCACGCCGAGGGAAGCGCCGTCAGTCTGCGTTCCAATAAAGCGGTTCAGAAAATAAAAGAATCCGCCCATCTCTTCCCGCGTAAAGATTTCCGCCAGCAGTTTCAGTAGAACAGCCGCCGCGTTAATGCCCTTTTGCGGCTGCATGGCGTGCGACGCCTTTCCCTTCGCGAAAACTTCGGCACCGTCCCGCGTCCTCCGCACTTCAAACGCGGAACCGGCTTTTTTCGCTGCGTTTTCGATGTCCGTTACCCGTTTTGTCCCGCAGCGAAGCACGGCTTCCGCGGAATCCGGGACAGCATTTAAAACGTTTCCAGCCTGAAATTCCCGGATAACACTGTCCGGGGCACCGCTTTTGAAATTCAGCCGGAGGATTCCTTTTTCTCTGTTGCAGATGCCATAATCGCTGTCCGGCGTGAACGCCATGGAAGGCATCGGTTCCTTCTTAAAATACATTCCGAGGTCGTTGCTGGCAATCTCTTCGCCCGCTCCGAAAATTGCCCGGATTCGGCGCTTTGTAGAAACGTTTTCATCTTGAAGAGCCTTTAAACAGTAGAGGGAGACAACGGCAGCTCCTTTATCGTCCGCTGTCCCGCGTCCAAACAGGAGATTTCCTTTTCTGGTCAGCCGGAACGGATCCGTATTCCAGCCATCCCCGGCGGGAACTACGTCCACATGGGTGACGACGGCGGCAATCTCACTCCCTGTCCCGTATTCCGCATGTCCTGCATAATGGCCGATATTCCTTGTCGCAAGGCCCATCCCAGCCGCTATTCCGAGAATGGCATCAAGGGCGCGGGCCGATTCCGCTCCAAACGGAAGACCTGGAGAAGCCGGGCTGCAGACGGACGGGATGGCAACCATTTTCGCAAGGCTTTCTTCCATGGAATCCCTGTATTTTAATATTTTCTCTCCAAAGCTCAACCTTGAGAACATCTCCTTACAGCTATTCATTCCTCTTTCTTTCCCATCATACCATAAACGGGGTTTGAAAATCCAGTTTCCGGCAGGATTTTATTTTTCCCCTTCCCGGCAGAATAAAATTCCCCCCGCCGCAAATACTGAAACTTGACTCTGCAGCGTAGGGGGAAAGATTTGTGAAAAAAGAAGCGGCCTTATTTTTAACGGGCGGTGCAGTTTATCCGGTCCTCGAAATCCTGTGCCGCGGCAGGACGGACTTTTCGATGGCCGTTGCGGGAGGAACCTGCCTATGCCTGATTAACCGGTTCTGTTATGGGAAACTCAAGATGATGCCGCTGCCGGTAAAATGCCTTGCCGGATCGGCTATCATCACCGGCGTGGAATTCGGGATAGGGATCCTGGTAAATCTGATTCTCAAGTTGAACGTATGGGACTATTCCTCCATCCCGTTTAATATCCTTGGGCAGATCTGTGTCCCGTTTTCCTTCCTCTGGTACGTCCTTACCATTCCGGCCCTGCTTCTTTGCAGGCTCTACGATAAAATTGTCCGGCGCTAAACGCCTTCCGCGGGCCGGGAAGGCTGCCAGCGCCCAAGAAAATATTCCTCAATCATATCCCAGCGCTGTCTGCTCGTAAAATCCCCGGAAAGGAATTTCAGCATCAGTTCCTGGGAGGAGCGGTGTCTGCGCCGGATTTCCGTCAGTAGGCGGTTGGTGTATTTCCCGCGCGCAATCTGAATGAGTTTTTCCGGATCGTTGACACGGACAAATATGCCGGTATTTTTCCCTCCGTCGACCTCATATGTGGCAAGGCCGAAAAGTTCCAGAAAGCACAGCAGGCGGATCCGTTCCGGCTGGCTCCCGTTTTTTCCGCTCGGGATAAACGCCTGATAGATGCCGTCTTTTCCGGGAGCGCATTGCTGGGCAAGGCGCAGAAGGTAATCCGTCATGGAAAGGTACCCGGAATTCATGATGCGGTATACCGTCTCCCCGCCGGACGGGGATCTGCGGGACGCGACAAAACGCAGCCTGTCCCGGTTCATGCGGAACCCCCTGTTGCGCGAGGGATCCGCCACAAACATATCGAGCAGGACCCCGGAAAATCCCGGCTTGATCAAAGTTCCGGCTTTGGAACCCAGGAGGGCGTTCTTAAAATCCTCGGCCGTAAAAGTCGTCCCGGCGGGACGGTAGGCTCGGAAAATGTTTGAGAGGGATGTAAGGCAGAAGTGGAATCTCCGGATCGCCTCTGAAAAATCGCAGCAGTAAGCGACACGGACGCGGAGCCTCGGAGAAAGCCGCTCGCCGTTTTTACAGCGGAACAGACCCCCGCCGTAAAAGAGATTCCGGAATTGAAGAAAACTGACGTCCTGAAATCCCTCTTCCCATATCTTTTCCATATCGAGCTCGTAGATACGGCCGCTGTTGACAACAGCCGTGCCATGCAGCCGGCCGGGCGAGGGAAGTCCGTGCACGGCGCTGTCGTCAAGAAGTTTCGCATGCCTGCCGTACAGTTTTCCAAACGCCTTTTCGGCGGACAGAGGAACATTTACATAACTCTTGGCAAACGCGGTCTTCGGTCTGACGCTGAGGACTGGGAATCCGTAACTGCCGTTTAGATCCTTTTCAATCAGAAGAAGGCCGTTTTTTACCTTATTCTCGGCTTCCCGGTCCTCAAAGAGATAGGAAAAGGTATCGACGGACACGAGGAGACCCCGGCGGCCTCTCCTCCGGAATAGGACGCCGAGCTTCCGCAGAATCTCCGCAAGCTGGTACTGCTTCATTTCGGAAATCCCATAGAGAATCCGCTCGTAGAGGATATCCGTCGGGAGGAAATCCGTGACGGCGCGGCCTTCCATGCCTTCCCCCCGTGCCGCGCGCCCGATTTCCTGAACATAGTCCGCGAGGCTGCCCGTCGGTGCAAAATGGTAGACATTGCGGATATCCTTTACGTCGACGCCCATTCCGAACGCTTTCGTGCAGATCATGACAAGGCATCTGCCTTCCCGGAAACTCTCCTGCACCTCGCTCCGGACGGACTTGTCCATGGATCCGTAATATTTCCGCACGGCGGATCGGACTTTCGGATCCAGGCGGGCGTATACTTCCTCGACCTGAGAGACAAACGGACAGTAGACCAGCGTTTTTTCGCGCTTCTCGACGCAGCGGCGGACTGCTTCCGCCGTTTTCCGAATCTTAAACGCTTTTACGCCGCAGGACACGGTTTTCGGGTCAGCTCGGCGGATATCGAATCGGATGTCCGGGCGGCGGACACTGCCGAGGAAAAGAATGGGGTTTCCGAGCGAGAGGCTTTCCACCGTTTCCTTGACGACGTCCTCCGGTCCGCCGTAGACGGCTGTCGCCGTAAGGCACAGAACGGGGAAACGCCTCCCCTTCCGCCTTAAATCCGCGAGGAAGTCCCCCAGATACCAGTAGTCCGCGCGGAAATCCTTGCCCCATGTCGTGACGATATGGGCCTCGTCGACGACAAACAGCCCAATCGTCCTTTTTCCGATGATGGACTCCAGCGGGGAGGAAACGAGAAGCTCCGGCGCGAGGTAGACGATGGATATTTCCCCCGACTGAATCCGGGAAATCCGATCCCTCCGTTCTTCAAACGTGATGGAAGAATTTAAATAGGTCGCGCAGGAAATCCCGTGCACGTGTTCCAGCTGTTCGACCTGATCCACCATGAGGGCAATCAGCGGGGTAACGACGATGGTCACGGCCCCGCGCGTAAGCGCGAGGTGAAGGGCCGGAAGCTGAAAAAGCAGGGATTTTCCGGCTCCCGTGGGCGCGGTGACAAACACATTCCGGTATTCTTTCCCGTCGAGCGCGAGGGCGCACTGACGGGCGATCTGCGAGATGACTAGCCCCTGGGAAATCCGTTCCGTCTCGTTGGAAACGTCCGGGTTCCTGTAAAACTCCAGTTCCCGGAACGAGGCGTCTTTTCCCCAGTATCGGCGGAGAAGCGGCAGAAACTCGTCCGCTTTCGCGCCCCTTTCGTCGTTAAAATTCCCGCCCAGGCGAATCCCATAGGAGAGGCCCAGCCTGGAAAGAATCGAAGAAAAAGCGAAAAAGCCCGATTTTTTCAGTTCTTCCCGGGAAGTCGCCGTATAAAGGAAACCGGCGGCCTGCCATTCTCGAGCTCCAGTTTTCGGACAGAAAACTCAGTCCCCGGCACCGGCACCGTTTCCGCATACTTTTCTGTCCCGATCTCCGGATTCCCGCTTTCCTCATAAAACGGGATGACCGGAAACCCTTCGTCGGTATGCCGGTCGAGAAAGGAAAGAAAGTAATGGCGGTCGTCCGGAGAGACGCATTCCCCATAGTAATTCAAATACGGTTCCACTTCAGGCGGAGCGGACGCTGATTCGCCGCGGAAAAACGCGCACAGATCCCCCGCCGCCTTTTCCGGGAGCGCGCTCGGAAACCTTCCGGAAAAAAGGTTGTTCTCCACCACAAGGATTTTTCCTCCGCGGGACTGAGGAAAGGAAGGCTGAACGGAAAGCGCGGCGATCAGCTCTTCATAGATGCCCGCAAACAGCCCCTCTGCAGGCTGGGACAGAAAGCGCGCAAGATCCCCCTTTCCCTTTTCGAGTGTCTCAATGTGGATCGTCCCGTCTTCCCCCAGAAGCCCCTTCCGGGGAAAACCAGTTCCCGAAGACAGGATGATTCTGTCCTGACAGGCGGAAAAGCCCCGGAAAAACAGCGCCGCTTTTTCCCCTTCATAACGGCGGAAAAGCTTTTGAATCCGTTCCTTAAAATCTTCCTTAAATGTCATGAATTCACCTTTTGTCCATCTCTAACGATGATAAATTTATTTTGAAAAGCAGAAAGAACCTCCCGTCCCCGCCGGATGGGAAAGGCAGGCGCCGGGAGGGGGATCGCGTCCCTCCTATTTTGCCCGTTTCCGAAGGGACGATACCGCGGAAATACGAAAGAAGGAAGATACGAGCAGGATCCCCATCGCCAGGGCACCCGCGATGCCGAGCGTGTGAAGGCCGGTCTTTAAAAACATTTCGGTGTTCCCTATTACGCAGTATTCCATCGTATAGTAGATCCCTCCGCCGGGGACCATCGGCAGGAGAGCAACGATCTGGAATTCCGTAGCCGGCTTTTTAAACACGCGGGCCATGATTTCCGAGTAAAGCGCCGTGGCGACCGTCGCGAGGAAGAACTGAATCACGTCGTTCCCGATGGGAGTCAGGAGAAGATAGGTTAGCCATCCCACTGCTCCCCCCAGGGAAGCGACCGCCAGAATTTTTCCCCGGATATTGTAAACGATGCAGAACCCCGCGCACGCGAGGAAAGACCAGAGACAGGGAAGAAAACGAATCAACCTTTACACCCCCCAGAGCATGCGCGTCGCCGTCAGCGCGATGCCCGCGCCGATGGCGATAGCCGCCGCAATCATCATGCTCTCCGCAAAGCGCAGGACGCTCGAGATCAAATCCCCCGCGATGACGTCCCGCATGAAATCGGTGATGGCGATGCCGGGAACCAGGTTCATAAGCGCTCCGATTATGATCTTATCATAGCTAAGGTACACGAAAAAATGCGCGAACGTCAGGGCGACGGCCGCCGTGACAAAACTCGCGGCCACATTAAGAAAAAAGAGATTCGACCGGAGCTTTTCGAGCAGCCGCAGAACGGGTTTGGTCACCGCCCCGCACACCATGGCGACCAGCGCGTCGGCAAAGCTGCCTCCATAGAACAGGGTGAACGCGAACGCGACAACCGCAAACCCGGCGATCTGCGCCGGGAACGGGAACGGCCGGCGGGCGGAAATCTTCCTTAATTCCCGGTTCACGGTGGAAAAATCCGGCTTCTGCCGACAGACGCGCCGGCAGAGACTGTTTGCAAGGTCGACGCGCGTCATGTCTACCCGCCTCGACGGAATCCGCCGGATGGCCGTCACCGGCCTTCCCGACGGCGTGCTGCAGGAAATGCTGATAAAGGTCGGGATGGCGAAAACCTCTCCCTGCTCGACGCCGTAGGCGAGGAAAATCCGGCGCATGGACTCTTCCGCGCGGGAGATCTCCGCCCCGTTCTTGATCAGAAGAACCCCTACGTCGGCCGTAGTGCTGACCAGCCTGTCATAATCCATGTCGGGAGCCTCCGGAAAAAGTCTTTCTTATTGATAAAATACCCGTTCGGGTTTCCAGAAAATGTCCCGGAAGAACCCGCACTGCAAAGGGCGGTTCCTTCCCCCGGACTTTTTTCCTTTCCGCCCAGGATACCCCCACCCGGACGGTCTTCCTTCAATCGCGCCTTAAACTCCGAAAGCCGTCGGGCGCGCCGTCTTTCCCCGTCCTCAAAGTGCCCAGGACCGCGTAGAAGACCCGTTCCCGTATCCGCAGGTATGTTCCGCGGTCCGATGTCCTGACAAAGCAGGAAACCGACAGGCGCGGGCCGTCTTCGCCGACGCTTTTGAGGGCGACGGAAACGTCCCTTAAATCCGCATCCTTTTCCAGAAGGCCGCGGATCCTGTCCGTCAGGGCTTTTAACTCCCGCGGACCGGATCCCGGCAGAAGGGAAACGGAAAACTCGAGCAGGCGTTTTCCGGAACGGCTGTAATTAAAAACGGCTCCCCCCACCACGGAGGAATTCGGGACGGTGACAAGCGCCTGGTCGGCGGTGCGGATCTTCACGCTCCGGAAGTTGATGTTTTCCACCGTCCCCTCCACGCCGCCCGTGCGGATCCAGTCGCCCAGGGTAAAAGGACGGTCAAGGAGAATCACAATTCCCCCGAACAGGTTCGAAAGCATGTCGCGCGCGGCCAGGGCGAACGCCAGCCCCCCGAGGCCCAGCCCCGCCAGAAGGCCGCTGACGCTGAAATTCCATTCCTGCGCGATAATCAGCACCGCGAGCGCGATCAGGAAAAAGCGGGCCGCACCGGATACGGCCGGAAGAAGTTCCCCCCTCCCTTTTCTTAAGCCCGGAAAGCCCGCCCGGGAAAGCTCCCCGGGATCCGCCATGCGGTAAAATCCCCAGGCCGCCGTCACGACAAGAAAGCTCCGGAAGGACCGGTCAATCGCCGGCCAGGCGGCAGAGAGGTACGGGTGCCCGCGCAGGGCGACGTAAAAGCCTATCCCCGCCGTAAGGACGGCAAGCGGCCTGCGGAACCCTTCCGCAAACCACTCCCCCCATTTTCCGCCGGACTTTCGGGAAGCGCGGACGATCAGGCGCACGGCGCCCCCCGCAATCCGTCCGCAGAGCGAAAGCAGGACGATCAGGGCAGAAAGCGAGAGAAGGAGGCTTACGGCGCCGGGGTTCTGCCGGAAAAAGTCCGGCGCAAGGAACAATCGCATGGGACAGCCCTCCCGGAATTTCGGCGTTCAGACAATCTGCCAGGGGTTTTTCTTTCCTTCGGAATAAAGCACGCAGCTCCGGATGGAGTTTTCCACCATGTCGCTGACCGACTGATCCGTGTAAAACGCGGTATGCGGAGTCACGATCACGTTGGGGTAGGAACGAAGAAGCGCGAGGCCGCGGTTAGAAAGGGCCTCTCCCTCATGGTTATGGTAATAGATGCCGGTTTCGTTTTCCATCACGTCCAGCGCCGCTCCGCCGACTTTCCCGCTTTCCAGGGCTTCTGCCAGGGCCAAAGAGTCTATCAGCGTACCGCGCGCCGTGTTGACCAGAATGACGCCGTTTTTCATCCGGGACAGGGCGTCCCTGCCGATAAAATGGAAATTTTCCTTCGTCGCGGGCATATGGAGGGTGAGAATGTCGCTTTCCGAAAGCAGCTGGGCGGACGGGACGTACCGGGCCTGTTTCCTGACTTCATCGTTTTCATAGAGGTCGTAGGCGAGGATGCGGCACCCGAACGCCGCAAGCCTCCGGATCACGGCGCGGCCGATCCGCCCCGTCCCCGCGACTCCGACGGTCTTGTTGCGGAGGATCGAACCCTGAAGGCCGGAAAGGGAAAAATCCTGGGCAGCGCTTTTCAGAAAAATGCTTTTTACTTTCCGGACGGCCATCAGGATGAGCATTACGGCATAGTCGGCCACGCTGTCCGGAGTATAGCTGACGTTGCCCGCATGCATCCCGCATTCCTTCGCGGCTTTCAGGTCGATGTGATCATACCCGATGCTGCGCGTCGAAAGATAGCGGACGCCGCAGCCGTACAGCTTCTCGATAAGATCCCGCTTTACGGGCGACACGAGGACGCTTGCGCAGAGGCTTCCCTTCGCTTCCTCGGCGTTTTCAAGGCTCAGGGGTTCCTTATGAAGGGAAAGCTCCACCCCGTATCAAAATTTTTTTTTTCGTCCGGCCGGTAGCTGAAAACTGCAATTTTCATTTTATTTCCCGTATCCTTTCTTTCCTCTTTGCTTTAAAAAATTCCAGGTTCATTTTTCCTTGCAGGTTCTTCTCCTTTAGACGACTTGAAAAATATAAAATTTCAGGTAATCCGTTTCCGGCACATTCCAGAGGATCGGGTGGTCGGGCGCCTGCTGTCTCTCCTCAATCTGCCGAAGGGAAACCTGCGCATCCGCCGCCGCGGAAGCAAGCACTCTGCGGAAGAGGGCGTCCGTCATAAAATGAGAGCACGAGCAGGTCGCAAGATACCCGCCGCGCGGCAGAAGTTTCATGGCCCGGTAGTTAATTTCCTTATATCCCCGCACGGCGCCGGAAACCGCCCGGCGGGATTTGGCAAACGCGGGCGGGTCGAGAATGACAAAATCGTACCGTCGGGGGAAAACTTCGGAAAGGCGCGGCAGAAGGTCAAATACGTCCGCCGTTTCAAAATCCACGCGGTCCCCGAGACCGTTTAACCGGGTATTCTCTTCGGCTGCCCGCACCGCGGGGGCGGAAATATCCACCCCGTGGACATGGAGCGCGCCGTCAGCCGCGGCGTTCAGCGCGAACGATCCGGTATCCGTAAAGCAGTCGAGCACCTTCCGGCCGCGGCAGAGCTTTCCCACCGCCCTGCGGTTATATTTCTGGTCCAGGAAAAAGCCCGTCTTCTGCCCGTTCTGAAAGTCAACCAGATACCGGACGCCGTTTTCCTGAATCTCCGTCTCCGTTTTTTCCGGAAGCGGGACGCCCGGAAGGGGGAAAAAGCCTTTCTTCTCTTCCAGCCCCTCCAGTTTCCGGATTCCAACGTCGTTCCGCTCGTAAATGCCGTCGATTTTCTGTCCGTCATTCCGGAGAATCCGATAAAGCATCGGAAACAGAACGGGCTTTATTTTTTCGATCCCGAGAGACAGGGTCTGCGTTACCAGGATATTCGAAAAGCGGTCGACCGTCAGGCCCGGAAACTGATCCGATTCCCCGAAAATTATCCGGCAGCAGGAAATGTCATCCCCCATCACGGCCTTGCGGTACTCCCACGCGTAGCGGAGCCGGCGTTCATAAAAAGCCTCGTCGAACTTATCGTTCGCATTGCGCGAGATAAGCCGCACCCGGATTTTACTGCGGTCGCTGATATACCCGGTTCCAAGGTAACTTCCCCGCGGGCTCAGAACGTCCACAAGGCAGCCGTTTTCGTGATCTCCGGCTTTTGTCACCTCCGTATTGTAAACCCAGGGGTGGCCCCCTGCGATGCTCCGCTCCGCTTTTTTGGTAACGGCCACCTGCGGATAGGGTCTTACCTGTTTCAGCATATGTTTTTCACCTTATAAAAATTATACCAGCGGCGCGGCTTCGGCGCAATGCCTCAAAGATAATTCTTTCGGAAAAAATCCCTCGGCTCCAAAAATCCGAGGGAAAAAAGCAGAACCGCCCCCTTCCCATGCACTTTTCCGGGAAAGATCGGAAGCTTTTTGAGAAAAGATCCGCCCCTTTTTCCCGCACAGGACGCCCGGCAGTTACAGATTTGTTCCTTGCGGTTTTCAGAAGAATCGGGTATAGTGGGAAATAGGAAAAACATGAAAGGGCGGGCCGGCTTCCGGCCTGGCCTGAACCGCCGCCCCGTTTTTCTTTAGGATCGGCGGCATGATTTTCGGAAACCTGGAGGTTTTTTAATGAAAAAATTCTGGATTATCTTTTTCATCGCGGCGGCCGGAGCAGCCGTCTTTCTCACCTTCTACTACTCAAGACCGTCGTCCGCCCTCTCTTCTTCGGCGCCGTCCGCCGGGATCCGCGGGGCTTCCTCGTCGGAATCCCCGTCCGGCTCCTCCCGCCTTTCCGAATCTTCGGAAAATCCGGTCCTTTCCTCCCGGGAACCCTCATCCCGGTCCGCGGAAACCGGATCCGCCGAAAAAGCCCGCGCCCAGATCAAGCTGGACTGGGACAAATACCAGCTGAAACCCGCGGCAGAAAAGAAAACTCTCGGCGGGAAGACCTACGATACTTTTGAGATCTGGGATGAAGACTATCAGCAGGGCCTTCAGATCCTTGTGGATCCGGACAACGGCGGGGGTTTCACATTCGGCCCGTCGGACACTTCGCC
>ENA-UOOI01003601-UOOI01003601.1-fermentation-metagenome-genome-assembly--contig:-NODE-3601-length-11409-cov-35.576361_pt1 | contig 11409 bp, 10 predicted proteins | sample MGYA00245779_ERZ724027 | MGnify/ENA primary metagenome ERZ724027 (study PRJEB28704, sample SAMN03018318) | fermentation metagenome | biome: anthropogenic terrestrial biome; feature: soil... | reverse complement strand
AATAAGCAAATTCTATTGTACATTTTTACTTGACTATGCATCATGGTGGATTTTACTTTTTCATTTCACCTGTCTCGCGATAATGCCGCATAAATAATTATCGTGATAAACTGTCACTATGAAAGCTAGGGTATTATTTATCATTTCACAATAGCAACTTAAAAGGTATACCGTTGTTGAGAAAACTCTTGAAGATATTATCATCATCAAGGAAGCTGCAGAGATTTTAGATCTGAAATATATGTGACCATATTATTTTAAATCACAGTTTAACGTTATTTAAATGAAATGATTCAATATCTATTACTTTTTCATAGTTTTCCATTATTGAACTATTTTATAATGCAAGCTTATTTTCTTTTATGCGGAGGCAGTATAGGCTGTATAAAATCCTTGTAGGACTGTACTCTGTCTTTATAGTCAGCTGAATGCTTTCTGGTCTCTATGTTCTTGGCTTCCATTACCTGTATGTCTTTTGCATGTATCATCTTTCCGGACATTGTGTCATGAGCATGGGACAGTTGCTCCTCAGGGAATTCAAATACCACCTTGCCGTTCTTTATTACTATATCTCCTTCTATACCGCATAGGCAGCATATTGCATGGGTACTTTCCGGATCGAGGAAGAAGTTTCTGCTATGACAGTGAGGACATACTCCCGGTTCTCCCATGTATTTCGCTTTATCATAATCTGTGGCGGCTCTTGCAAGATCTACTCCAATTTTATGCGCAATTTTCACTTTTTCAGGTTCAAGTATAATATTTTTAGACCATGAGAATGTTACATTGTCTATAATTTTCCATCCCGGTGAAAGAGCCAACATAGCACAGTCGTTCTGAACTTTCGTACTCCAATCAGATCCGCCGATTCCCATAAATGATACTACCTTGTCTTTTAAAATCCTCGGGTCAGGTTTCCTGCCACCAGTTTTCTCTGCAAGTTCTGTAGCAAAAGCGTTTATCCCCCTGTCCATTCTGGGCCCTAAACGGTCGTTAAGATTATGGAAAAAGCCCGTTGCAGCCTTTTCAAATATAGGAGTACAGAATACTATTCCATCAGCATCAAGCATTATACCCAGGAAATCATCAAGTTCGTCTTTTATTGCACATATGTTGCCTTTTCCTGAGGTCAATGATCTTGAACAAGTTACACATCCTGTACAATTTTTTATATCCCAATCCAGAAGATGCACGAATTCCACATCTGCACCTATCTCTTTTGCACCCATAAGCGCCTCTTTGCACATGCAGTCATTCGCTCCATTGGGACTTCCGAAAGATACACCTAAAATTTTCATCTTATTTCCCCTCCTTGTTATTTACTTTGATAATAAAAATACCGAAAATCGCTATGATGAATATCTGCAAATCTCAAGCTTACTGTCCAATTTTATGTCAAACTTGTAAACTGCAAAATCAATGCAATGCCGACTGGTCTTATTCGAAATTATTGCGGCTTTTTAACCGAAATCTGCTTCATGTAAACTAATAATCCTATTGTACCCGCCAAAAAACCGCTAATAAGACCGCTCATTCCATTACCAAGTCCATTTGACATAGCGCTGGTAGGTACCGGAAAAACAAGATAGTTAAGCAGAAATGAAATAACTGCTCCAATGATGCCCCCTATTACTCCGGATTTTATGGCTTCCTTAACATTCACTTGCATTCACCTCCATATTATAAAATTTATAAATTACTGATAGAAAATCGTCTTAAACGTTCTGCAATAAATCTTTAAAATTTATAATTGTTTGACTATTGCTTCTCTTATATAAATAATATTTCAATATTTCGATAAAGTACAATATCCAGATTACATACTTCTATAACCTGCAGGTTATAATTCCGCCTTTAAAAATTAAAAACTCCTATATTTCAAAAGCCCTGAATTTCACGAACTGTTTCCTTATTATAAAACTCATTTTCATTTAAATTTAAAAATGAGTATGTTATATTATTTGTTAAGAATATAAATGTTTTGGGGGAAAGAGGGTGATTTTATGAACAGCATACAAATTGAATATTTTATAGGTTTGTGCGAAACATTAAGCTTTACGAAAACAGCTCAAAAAATGTTTGTTTCCGAGCCTGCCGTAAGCAAACAAATATCCTCATTGGAGGGGGAATTAGGTCTGAGGTTGTTTGACAGAAATAATAAAGCTGTTAGTCTTACTCAGTCTGGAGAATTATTTTATAAATTTTTTACAAAAAGCATCGGTGAGTATAATAAGACAATAAAAAAAGCTAAAAGTTTAACTGAAAACGGTGCAAGAAACATCACCATAGGTTTCTTGGAAGCCTGGGACCTATCAAAATTTTTACCATATATAGCGCAGTCTCTTTTAGAAAATTACCCCAATTACTCCATAAACTTTGTCAGTTACGGATATACAGATTTAAAAAACAAAGTTGAAAGCGGAGACATAGATATAGCTATCAGCATATTGCACAACTTTGATAATTTGGAAAATATAAATACCAAAGAAGTTGGTTTTATACATGCTCTGCTCTTTTATTCAGTTGTTCATCCTCTGGCCGATAAATCGAATCCGGAATTCCTGGATTTCAAAGATGAAACCTTCTTCGTTATTTCAGACTCCTCAAAAATAAATGCACAGGACAGAATAATTAAACTCTGCAACAATTTTGGATTTACTCCAAATATCTCCGTAGTGCCAAATACAGAATCAATGCTACTCAATGTTGAAAATGGTTTGGGGGTTGCTGTGTTTGATGATTTGATACAGCATAAAAACAACCCCATGCTGAAATATATTAACACAGGTTACAAGCATAAGGTGGTTGCCGCATGGAAGGATAATGATTTAAACGATTTTGCAGAGTTTCTTATATATAAGCTTTCTCCTGCATTACGTTAAACAATTTATCATTAGGCATCCACTGTCATGTATAAAGCTGGGCGAAGGCTTTCCTCAGACTCTTCGCTTCCGTTCATGATGACATATAACGATATAACGAAGCAAAAAATATTAAGTGATTTATATATATCTAAAAAAGCACATCCGGGATGGCTTGTACCTCTCAGATGTGCTTTTTTAGCTTCTATTATTTACCTCATTGTAATATATCCGCCGTATGCCGAGTAATTATCGCTCCTTGCAATATCGGATAAGAATATACTTCCAATCTCAAATTTGGGCTTTAAGTATGGAAATCTATCATATTTAGTCCAGGATGGCTTTGCAATACCCTTTGCATTTTCTACTGCGCATTTATACCATGCAGAAGGGTCGTCAAACCACATCTCTACTACGCGTTGAAATGGACAGTTATTTACTTTCTGTATAATCTTGCTTGTTAATATCCTGTGAACTTCAGGCATAGCCTTAAATTTTGGGATTACTTCGCCATAGAACCATTTATCCCCTTCTTCCATTGAAACTCCATCAGGATATTTTATTACAAACTGCCAGCGGTAATTCGGTCCGTCTTCTATGGTTCTTCCCTTTCCTTTTAAATCTTCCTCCCATCCAATAGGCACAAAAGCAAATATAAATGGAGCACCGCCCTTTTCTTTGCCTGTAGCCCTTGCATCATCACCTTCCATCAATACTGAAGCAGAATCATCATCTGGAATATTCCCCTGCCACTTTAATACTTCGGACGGAAAATATTCTATAAGTGCTTTGTTTTTGAGATCATCTGTCATTGGATTAATCAGCCAGTAATGCTCAGTAAGCTGCATCCTGTGTGTGCCGAATCTTTCTCCTTCAGGCGGAGTTGGCAGTGCCTGGTAAAATGTATATTTGCTTACATAAGGTCCGAATTGTGAAATACTGTCGGGAATATGATAACGATACAAATAGTTCTCAAGTTTAACACGATAATCTTCCTTTACAACATCAACGTAAATCAGGCTTCTCATAGGATTGAACTCAAGTTTCATAATAATCTCCTCCTTAAATTTTATTATATAAACTTTGATCTGATCATACTTTTATACAGTGCATCTTACTATATACAACCCGTCCTGGAAAGTATCAAAATAAATGTACCCTCTATCATCCACAAGCACGTCCTCAGCTATTGCTACTTCAGGGCCTGGCATCAAATCATGTGTTGCGTTATCAAAATACATATTTGTAGGATCCGGAGGCATATAGTATGCTATTTCATTCGGCCTGAAAGGATCCGAGACATCATAAATTCTAAGGCCTGCATTGAAATAGCAGCAATACACCCTATCATCCACAGGCATATATACATCCGGCCCAAAAGCATCAAATATATTGTGAGGACCAAATGGGACCCTGACACCGTCAACAATATTGAAATTTTCTCCGTGAGTATATCCATCAGGTAATTCAGGATATGGAAATACCGAGATTACGCTGGGGTTTTTAATATCTGTGATTTCAACAATCATCATTGCATTCATTGGTTGAGTCTTTATTTTTTTAAATAATCCTTCCGTAGTATCGTTGCTAAAATACCTTGCTCTTTCTCCCTCCGTCGTAAGAACCACATAGGGCCTGTCTCCAAGGCGTAGTGCAGTATGGCACGGTGCTCCTGCAGCTCCTCCGCCAAATGGGGGATTTATGCTTACCCTGCTTATCATCTTCGGCTGGGTTTTATCCCTTACGTCCACAAGCACCAAGCCCTTGTTGGGGGCTGCAAGATATGCAATATCATTCTTTACAGTAAGTGCATGTATAAAAGGCGATGCGAGAAATTCGGCAGAGCCCAATCTTGTTCCTCCTGAATTGGGCTTGTTATTCATGTACTGCTCGTCAAACCAGAATCTGCCTACTTCTTTTGGATTATATGGATCGGATATATCTACAATCCTCAATATATAGTTGTTAAAGCCTTCACATGTACCGGTGAGATACACATAATTTCCGCCATTATAGAAAAATCTGTGTACACCGTTTCCTTTACATTCAAATTTTGAAAGCAGCCTTGGATTTTCCGGATCTGTTTTTACGTCCCAGATCATTATTCCTCCGAAAAAAAGGTTATCATTTGTCTCAACTCCATGGAGTTCTCTCATCTGACCCCCATGTGCAGTTATCATCAACCCGTCTGATAACTGAATTTTTGGCGTTGCCTGGCCGTCTCTTGATTCTCCCACCCATGGCCCTTCCATCCATTTTATATTTCTTGGTTTTGACGGATTGGTTACATCAAGTATATTCCATCCGTTATGCCTGAATGATGCAGTATATAGGTAGTATCTTCCGTTCACCTTCTGCATGGCCATCTGAAAGCCCGGCTTGCCGTTAAGATTGTCAAAGCCTATTAATTCCATATTTTTAGCTAAAGGTTCCGTACGTCTGCTCATTTATAACCGCCTCCTCTTTTTTGCATTTATAATAATATAGAACTTAATGAAATAATGTATATTATAAGTTATCAGATATGCTTGGCTTCCTCATCGCCCCTCATTACCCTAAGAGCTCCCTCAGCCAGTGCCTTCATTTCAAACTCACCCGCATATACATAAACAGGTGCTATAAATTCGACCCTCTCCCTTATCCAGCCTGTAAGCATCTTGGAATATGCCATTCCGCCAGTCACCAAAATCCCATCAATTCTGCCGTTTGTAACTGTTGCAAGCGCTCCGATTTGTTTTGCAACTTGATATGCCATAGCTTCAAGTACATTTTTTGCCTCTTCATTTCCCTCATTTATCATATTTTCAATTTTTCTCACATCATTTGTCCCAAAGTAGGAAACCAGACCGCCCTTTCCGCTTTCATAGCTTCTAAGGGCATTGAATCCTTCTTCTTCTGCAATATCTGCACATGTGAATACCTGAAGCCCGCCTGCCCTTTCCGATGAAAAAGGGCCCTCTTCTGCAGTGCATACGTCTACTATCCTGCCGCACTTCTGTATATTAAGTGAAATACCTCCTCCAAGGTGTGCGACAATTATTGTTGCATTTTTGTAATCCATTCCGTGTTCCCTGCAGTACCTTAAAGCAACAGACCTTGTATTCAGAACATGAGTGTAACTTTCCCTATCCCTTCCCTTTATTCCGGATATTCTGGCAATATCGGAAAGTTCATCAACAGATACAGAATCATATATAAAGGCTGGAATACCTGCGCTCTTTGCAATTCTGTATGCTATAAGTGCTCCAAGATTTGATGCATGGATTTGTGCCGGATGATATTTAAGCGTCTCTACCAGCTTATCATCAATAACATAAGCCCCTGATTTGACTGGCGGCAGCATTCCTCCGCGGGAAGCAATCACATCCATATTGGATTCTAAAAGCCCATTCTTCTTCAGAAAATCCAAAACACTTTTATAACGCATATCCAGCTGGTCATATATGGAGTTATATTTTGACACCTCTTCACTCTTTACATGTATGCTCTCATACGCCAGCTGTACATCATCCTCAAATACCGCAGCTTTAGTGGAAGTGGAGCCCGGATTTATGACTAGTATTTTCATATTTTCCCATCTCCTCATGTTGATTAACAAGCGCTGCCAGAGCAATTGACAGGAACTTCTCTTCTGCAGAAGAGCTTCTTGAAGTCAAGATGATGGGACATGCGGCTCCCACAATAAATCCTGCCATATGGCCTGCTGCCGCATATACGAGGGATTTACCCAATACATTTCCTACGGTTATATTGGGAACCAGGAAAATATCCGCATCCCCTGCCACAGGACTATGATAATCCTTAAGTTCTGCGGCTTTTTTGCTGAAAGCCAGGTCGAAGGATATGGGACCTTCCACTATACAATTCTTAATAAGTCCGGCTTCATTGCGTCTTTTAAGCTCTGCTGCATCCAAAGTCTCGGGCATTTTGGGGTTTACCTTTTCAACAGCTGAAAGACATGCCACCTTGGGTTTGTCATAGCCAAGTTTCAGCAGTATTTCAACTGCATTCTCTATTATCTTCTGCTTTTTATCCACATCCGGATAAGTCACCATGCCTCCGTCTGTGGTAACCAAAAGCTTGTGATAGGTACTCACCTCATTGAATACAAAATGAGTCATAAGGCGACCCGTACCAAGACCATTCTCCTTGTCAACCACTGCTCTTAGCAGCACTGATGTGTCCAGATGGCCTTTCATCAAAAAATCCACCCGCCCCTCACGCGCAAGTTTTACCCCAAGCTTTGCAGCTTCCTGCATATCGGGGGTATCGTAAATATCATAATCTCCACTACTTCCAAACTCTTTCAGTATATTTTCTATTTCAGACTTGTTTCCTACAAATACAGGATGGGCCAGGTGTGCTTCTTCCGCCTCCAACGCGCCTTCAATCGCATTTTTATCGGCAGCTATAACCCCGCAGAGCTTAAGTTTTTTTAAACCTTTTACCCTGTCGATAACCTCATTAAAGTTCTTCAGCACCATTGTTTCTCCTTTCAGGTACAAGGCTCTGTCCCTTATCAAAAGCTTTTTTATTTATTTCTACGAATTTTGGTTTTACAGTACGGCTGATTACATCTTTCCAATCTATATTGCTCAAATTCATAAGCCTAGCCAAAGCTCCAAATAGCACAATATTTGCAACTTTTCCATTTCCAAGCTCTTCCGCCACCTTTGAAGCTTCTATAACCATAGTGTCTGCCTTTTTCCTCAATATGTCTAGTGTATTTTTAGGATAAACTGCCTTGCCTGCCTGAACCGGAGCTGATGGAAGGGCTTCATCATTTACTATCACTTTTCCGCCGGCCTTAAGAAACTTCAGATATCTTAAGGCTTCCATCTTCTCAAAGGAAACGATGATATCCGCTTGTCCCTCTCCAATTATGGGGGAATACACTTTATCTCCGAACCGCACCTGGGTTGAAACACTTCCTCCCCTCTGGGCCATTCCATGTATCTCGGACATCTTTACATCATAGCCGGCCTCAACCAATCCTTTCGTGAGAACATTGCTTACCAGGACAGTCCCCTGACCTCCGACGCCTACCAATAAGATATTCGTAACTGCCATAATTATCTCGCCTCCTTTAACCCTATTGAATTTGCCGGGCAAACCTGAGCGCATACGCTGCAGCCTGCACATTGGACCGTATCAATATATGCTTTCCTTTTGTCGGTATCGAACATAATTGCCGGGCAGCCTGTTCTGATACATGCCTTGCAGCCGATACATTTTTCCTCATCGACTGTATATTTTTTATTCAGGATCCCATATTTCTCAATATCTTCATTTGAATATTTCTTTAAAGCGCACGGATATCTGGCAATTATTACGCTGGGTTCATCCAGACTCAACGCCCAATTCAATGTGTCTTTTGTCTCCTTTAAATCATGGGGGTTGAATTTCCTCACATTTTTACATCCCATGGCACTTACCACATCTTCAATCTTTATGGCTGTAGTTACATCACCCTGTGCAGTATATCCTGTTCCCGGATTTTCCTGATGACCTGTCATTGCAGTGGTACGGTTGTCCAGAACCGCTGTTATGAGTTTGCTCTTGTTATAGAGGGCATCTTCAACACCGTTCATTCCTGTAGCAAAGAATGTGGAATCACCCATGACCGCCACTACCCTTTTGCCGTTTCCCTTCTGATCGAATATGGTCTGGGCACCATGCCCTGTTCCGGCGCTACCTCCCATACATATACATGTATCCTTTGCATTAAGCGGTTCTGCTCCTCCCAATCCATAGCAGCCTATGTCGGAGGCAATCATTATATTTTTTATCTTCCCCAATTCATAGAAGAATCCCCTATGCGGGCAACCTGCACAAAGCGTAGGAGGACGCGATATAATGTCCTCTGGATCCACTTCAATGGTGTCCTCTTTCTGACCTAATAAGGCTTTTGCAATGATATCCGGATTAAGCTCATCAATTGCAGGAATCTTTTCCTTTCCAATGCACTTTATTCCTGCTTCCTTTAGATGTCTCTCCAAGTATGGATCAAGCTCCTCAATCACATAAAGGGTTTCCACCTCATCACTAAACCTCTTTAATTTTTCAATCGGAAGCGGATATGTAAATCCAAGTTTAAAGTATGAGGCCTTGTCGCCAAATACCTCCTTTGCATAATTGTAGGATACTCCAGAGGTTACAATGCCTATTCTTTTGTCATTCCATTCAATGAAATTATATGGTGACTTCTCGCTATATTCCCTTAATGCTTTGAGCCTCTTCTCCAGCTCCACCCTCAATTTTTTGGACAATGCAGGCACTGCATCAAAGCGGGTACGTCCCATATCACGGTTGTAATCTTTAATTGGGACTTCCCTTCGCTCACCGTATTCCACCAGACTTTTGCTGTGATTTACACGGGTTGTAGTTCTTATCATAACTGTAGTATTATATTTTTCGCTTAAATCGAAGGCATCTCTTGACATTTCATAGCATTCCCGGCTGTCGGACGGCTCAAGCATCGCAATCCTGGCAAATGGTGCATAATTTCTGTTGTCCTGTTCATTCTGCGAGGAATGCATACCAGGATCATCGGCAGAAACAAAGACAAATCCGCCGTTGACACCCATATATGCATAAGTAAACAGGGGATCTGCCCCCACATTCACTCCCACATGCTTCATGGATGCAAAAGCACGTCCACCCGCAATCGATGCACCAATTGCAGCTTCCATTGCCACTTTTTCATTTGGCGCCCACTCTGCCTTTAGTTCCTTGTAATGTGAAAGATTTTCCAGAATCTCGGTACTTGGAGTTCCAGGATAAGCTGTTGCAAAATTGCAACCTGCTTCATAAACTCCCCTGGCAATTGCCTCGTTTCCGGTCATTAACTCCTTCATAATCATCATCCCTTCTATCTAAAATTTGATACTATGCGTACTTTGAGGAATTCGCATCCTATTTTAATCTGACATCGTATACGTATATTAGAAAACAAAAAATTTCTTATATACTTATAATAGTATTGCAATTCAATTAATTACAGTATCGAAATTGCATGGCTTTATAACTTAGTAGTTATTACTATGGAACTAATATATAATTATTAAAAAATGTATTATTTCCAAACCTATTAAAAGGTATGCCGTTATAGAGAAAACTCTCGAAGGTATTATCATCATCAAGGAAACTGTAGAGGTCTCAGATCTGAAATATATGTGGCCATGTTATTTTAAATCACATTTTAACGTTATTTAATAGAGTAACTATAACATTTTACGAAAGATTATAAAAAAGTATATATCAGCTATAACTAAAATCATCATATTGACTAACACAACAAATATTCATATTCGATATTTTTTCCATATAGTACTAATATATAATCAAACATTGATTCTCGGCAAACTTATTTATAATAAGGCTCTGTTTAACAAAACCTTGATTTTGAATTATCTTTAATAATGAAATGATTTAGTTGTACAAGTTGTTCACAAAATCCCATCTAAAAAATCGATAAAATTCATCTAATCATTTCTGTTATGGTTGCTAATTTGTTCATACAATACTCTATATCATTATGAAAGGATAAAAAATTTTTAAATACTTCACTACAAATCTCAACTCTTATCTTAATAAACAAACGTTGTTATCAGTGTATTCACGACCTATCTTGGCTATGTAAGTTATTAATACCTTGAAATGTAATTTAGACTTGCTGGTGAATTATGGAGTCACGCAATTTTAAGACTAAAAAATGGGAGGTGATATATATGCCTCAACAATTCTTTGATTACGATTATATAAGCACTCTTGCCGGATGTACAATAGCAACAATGCTCGTAACTCAATACATAAAAGATTTACCTTTTTTAAGAAAAGTTCATACAAAATTGATTGCTTTACTTATCGCAACGATAATAGTTATGATGCCCGACATCGCCGTTAATCATTTTTCAATATATAAAATTCCACTATATATGTTAAATTCAGTACTTGCAGCTTCATCTGCCATAGGAGGTTGGGATACTATAACTAAAGGAGGAGAACGCAGCGGGAAAAAACTTAAAAGCACTGGCTCTTACCGATCGAAAAAGGAAATATGACTCAAGTTTTCTATTTTGTACTCTATTATATTTTAGGGCATAAAAGAGGGGTGTTGCACAATGAAAAAGTAATTCATTGTGCAACACCCCTCTTTACATTATTTTTAGGCTCTGTTTAACAATATATTGATTTTGAGCATCTCGCTTATCTGTTTACATTTTAATATAGTCATTTTTTAATATGATGTTTAACCAAAAATACAATAATATTAGTCACGAAGGCTGATAATATTTGACTTGCTATCGTATGGCTTGTCTCTGAAAGATTAAAAAAAATTATAGCATAATCTCCAACTATATCTACAAACAAAAGTATTAATATAGATAAAAATATATTATTGCTTATTTTATTTATAAATTTATTTACGACATTTATATCATTAAAAATAATATAAAATATATACAAAAAAACAATATAAAAGATGTAGGATGAAAACGGTGCAAACTTCGTAAATATAATACCCATAGCATAAAAACACTTCTCT
>ENA-UOOI01003600-UOOI01003600.1-fermentation-metagenome-genome-assembly--contig:-NODE-3600-length-11413-cov-4.272759_pt1 | contig 11413 bp, 11 predicted proteins | sample MGYA00245779_ERZ724027 | MGnify/ENA primary metagenome ERZ724027 (study PRJEB28704, sample SAMN03018318) | fermentation metagenome | biome: anthropogenic terrestrial biome; feature: soil; material... | reverse complement strand
CCTATGTATTTGTGTAGATTATAACACATAAAAACTATTTGTCAATATATAACTGTTGCTGGTGCTGGGATGCATAAACATTATTTGAATGCGGCAGACATTCGCTGTTTTACGACCTCAAACATCAATATCCCGCCTGCTACAGCAGCATTCAACGACTCCGCCCTTCCCGGCATCGGTATCTTTATGAACTTATCTGAAAGGTTAAATATCTCTTCATCGATTCCATTGGCTTCATTCCCTATGACTATCGCTGTTTTCAGGCAATAATCAAAATCGAAGTAAGAATTATCACCATCCAGACTTGAAGCATACACATTAAAGCCCTGTTTCTTAAGAGCCTTTATGGCATCGATCAAATCCCCTGCGACAACAGGTATGTGAAAAATAGAGCCCATTGTTGAACGCAGCACCTTTGGACTGTATGGATCGACCGTACCATCCGAAACAATTATTCCGTCAGCATTTGCGGCATCCGCGGTTCTTATTATCGTCCCAAGGTTACCCGGATCCTGCAGCCTGTCGGCCAGTATCAGAAAACTTGCATCCTTTCTGATGCTCTCTACGGTATAATTTTTTCTCTCTATAATGGCTATGATGCCCTGTGGATTTTTTGTATCGCATGTATCCTTAAAAAGCTCATCTTTTAGCATATATAATCTTATACTCTTATCATGCAGATTTTTAAAAAGCCTTTCTGCCCTTTCACCCTTTAAGCTTTCAGAACACATGCAGAATCTTACGGGAGCATTCGACATTACAGCATCTTCAATAAACCTTAAGCCTTCGATAACATAAAGTCCCAGTTCCCGTCTGTATTTTTTTATCTTTAACTTCCTCGCAAGTTTTAAAATATCATTATCCCTGCTTTTTATAATATCCATTCTCTTAATCTCTACAATTATTAATTATTTACAAAAAACAAAGACCTATTTATGTAGGCCTTTTATGCATCAAGTTGCTGTTTGGCTATATTTACCAATTCAGAAAACGCTGTATCATCGTTTACTGCAATGTCTGCCAGCATCTTTCTGTTAATTTCAACACCTGCTAATTTCAGGCCGTTCATCAATTTCGAATATGACAATCCGTTAGCCCTGGATGCCGCATTTATTCTCGTAATCCAGAGTTTTCGAAAATCTCTCTTCTTTAATTTTCTGCCTGTATAAGAACTTCTTAAAGCCCTCATAACTGCTTCGTTTGCAGGCCTGAATAATTTGCTCTTTGCGCCATAAAAACCCTTGGCGAGTTTTAATATTTTTTTATGCTTTTTTCTGGCATTAATTGCCTTCTTCACTCTTGCCATTTAATTTGTTGCCTCCTTCTTATGCATTATTTATATGGTATCAACCTTTTAACTGTCCTTGCCTCGTTTTCACTGATATATCCAATCTTTCTCAAATTCCTTTTCCTTTTAGCACTTTTCCTCGATAAAAAATGGCTCTTAAATGCCTTACCTCTTTTTATTTTTCCACTACCCGTTAACCTGTATCTTTTTGCCGCGGCTCTGTTTGTTTTTATTTTTGGCATATTTAGTCCTCCTCTCTTTGCTCAAACCTTTTTAGGTTTTAATACCATTATAAGATTTCTTCCCTCTAGTTTTGCTTTCTTTTCAATATCTCCAACATCCTGCAGCATCCCAGCAAATTGGTCCAAGAGTTTCTGACCGAGATGAGAGTAATCCGTTTCGCGGCCTCTAAACCTTACGGTAACCTTGACCTTATCGCCGTCTTTTAAGAACTTGCCAGCATTTCTCGCTTTTACATTGAGGTCATGTTCCTCAATGTTAGGGCTAAACCTTATTTCTTTTATATTTATTACTCTCTGGTTCTTTCTGGCTTCCTTTTCTCTTTTGGAAACTTCATATAAATACTTGCTATAATCCATAATTCTGCATACGGGCGGTTTCGCCTGTTGTGCAATAAGCACAAGGTCCAGCTGGTCATTTTCGGCCATTTCCTTGGCCTTTCGCAGCGGAACTATACCCACCTGTTCCCCATTTGAACCGATTAGTCTGACCTCTTTCTCCCTAATCTTATCATTAATTAAAAAGTCTTTACTTATAACATCCACCTCCATGAATAATATGTAAAGGGGCACATCTTATATTTAATAATATATTCAGCAAGCATTTTTTGTGCTCCTTATAAAATAAAACAGCGGATAAGCAAGCCTATCCGCAATATACACTATGAAAAAATATTAACCATGCAGATATTATCGCAAGGTGAGAAGCGGAAGCCTTCTTCTTTATTTTACTTAAATATTCTAACATCATAAAACATAAATGTCAATAACTGATTTTTATGCGGGTGTATAAAGATCATTTGGAAAATATCTAATCGATGGCCTTTGTATTTATCTTATCCTCAACCAGCTTTACAAAGTCATCTATCTTCATCGTCCCGATATCTCCGAGTTTTCTATCTCTTACGGAAACTTCACCGTTTTTGACTTCCCTGTCACCGGCAACAAGCATATACGGAATCTTTTGTACCTGTGCCTCTCTTATTTTATATCCGATCTTTTCACTTCTAAGGTCGGCGTCAGCTCTGATATCCTTTTCAAGAAGAATCCCCTCTATATTTTTTATATACTCAGCTTGGTTCTCGGTTATATTCATCACTCTGACCTGGACAGGCGCCAGCCAGACGGGAAACGCTCCGGCATACTGTTCTATAAGTATTCCGATAAATCTTTCTATGCTGCCAAATATAGTCCTGTGCACCATTACGGGCCTGTGCTTTTCACCATCAGGGCCGATGTAGGTCAAGTCAAACTTTTCAGGCATCTGAAAATCTAGCTGTATTGTCCCGCATTGCCATGTACGGCCAATACAGTCTTTAAGATGGAAATCGATTTTAGGACCGTAAAAAGCCCCGTCACCTTCATTTATCTTATAAGGAAGTCCTGCCGCTTTTAACGCATCTTTCAATGAATTTGTCGCAAGCTCCCATGCCTCATCGCTGCCCATGGAATTTTCGGGCCTTGTCGATAATTCAACATGATATTCAAATCCGAAAAGTTTATATACATAATCTGTCAACTTTATTACTCTCAAAAGTTCATCTTTTACCTGGTCGGGAGCCATAAATATATGGGCATCATCCTGAGTAAAATTTCTGACTCTCATAAGGCCATGCAATGCTCCTGAAAGTTCATGCCTATGGACAAGCCCAAGCTCACCCAATCTTATCGGAAGCTCTTTATAACTGTGCATGGCATTTTTATAAATCAATATTCCGCCAGGGCAGTTCATAGGCTTTATAGCATAATCTTCACCATCTATTTTTGTAAAATACATATTTTCTTTATAATGATCCCAATGTCCTGATTGATGCCATAAGGATTCACTCAGTATTATAGGAGTCATCACTTCTTTGTATCCATTTTTTATGTGTATCTTTCTCCAGAAACTTTCAAGCTCGTTTCTTATGATCATCCCATTGGGATGAAAGAAGGGAAATCCGGGTCCTTCTTCATGCATGCTGAATATATCGAGCTCCTTTCCTAATTTCCTGTGATCTCTTTTTTTAGCCTCTTCCAAAAGATTTATATACGCATCAAGTTCACTTTTCTTAGGGAAAGAAGTCCCATATATTCTCTGAAGCATTTTATTTTTTTCGCTGCCCCTCCAGTATGCACCTGCAACGGATAAAAGTCTGATGGCTTTTATGGAACCGGTCGACGGCAAATGGGGCCCCGCGCAAAGATCAACAAAATCACCCTGTCTGTAAAAGGATATGATCTCATCTTCCGGTAAATCCTTTATAAGCATCACTTTATACGGCTCATCCTTGTCCTGCATGAATTTAATTGCTTCTTCCCTTTCAAGCACAAATCTCTCCAAGCTTAAATTTTCCTTTACGATTTTTCTCATTTCATCTTCCAGTTTTCTGAGAACTTCGTCAGTAAATGTAAAATCAGCATCAAAATCGTAGTAAAAGCCTGTATCTATTGCAGGACCTATGGCAAGCTTTACATTTGGATAAAGCCTTTTTACTGCTTGAGCAAGTATATGGGATGTTGTATGCCAGAATATCTTTTTTCCCTCTTCATCATTGAATGTAAGCAGTTTAACGTCTGCATCATGATCTATAGTGCTGTTTAATTCCTTTACGGCACCGTCTACGATTGCACCTACAGCAGCCCTTGCAAGCCCCTGGCTTATGCTCTTTGCCACATCGGCTACAGTGATGCCTGCTTCAAACTCTTTTACAGTTCCATCCTTTAAACGAATCTTAATCATTATATCAATCCCTTTCTTAAATATATTTCATGGTCAAGACAAAAAAAACCTCGTCGCATAAAGGGACGAGAGTTTATTTTTCCCGCGGTTCCACCCAAATTAGTATAAAACCCGCTTCTAAACTTTAACGCAGCAAACGCATACTCCTACTTTATTTCAGATATGAACTCAAAGGCGGTTTTCAAACATGCATGCCTGGAAATGCTTTCAGCCTCCGGCATCTCCTCTCTTATAACGGCTGTTTATGTCTACTCTTCCTTATCATCGTATTTACTTATATTGTCTACAATTATATATTTGTTTTTTATATATGTCAAACTAAATTTAAAATGCGTTCGATTCGTAATTTGAGCTTATGTTTGACCGCTATTTACAAAGTATAACAACTGTACTAATATTTATATGAAATATGCGTTTCTATACTTATATAAAAAATGTTAATTATTTGCGGGAGGTATTAAAAATGAATTTCAACTATTATATACCGACAAAGATCCTATTCGGCCCTGGTAAATTAAAAGAACTCACAAAAGAGAACCTTCCCGGTAAAAAAGCCTTGATAGTCATAAGTAGCGGAAATTCCATGAAAAAATACGGATATCTTGACCGCTTAACCGGAATATTAAAAAGCAAAAATATCAACTATGTAATATTTGACAAAGTATTGCCTAATCCAATTAAATCCCATGTAATGGAAGCCGCAGAAATTGCAAAGAGAGAAAACTGCGATTTCGTAATAGGACTTGGGGGAGGCAGCAGCATCGACTCGGCAAAAGCAATAGCCGTGATGGCAAAAAATTCTGGAGATTACTGGGATTATGTGAACGGTGGAACCGGCAGGGGATTGCCTGTAAAAAATGGAGTCCTGCCAATAGTTGCCATAACAACAACCGCCGGCACAGGTACGGAAGCAGATCCATGGATGGTTATAACTAAAGAAGATACTAACGAAAAAATAGGTTTTGGCAATGAATCTACCTTCCCTGTTTTATCCGTCGTCGATCCGGAACTTATGCTGTCGATACCAAAGCATCTTACGGCTTATCAGGGGTTTGACGCCCTATTCCACGCCACCGAGGGTTATATTGCAAATATAGCGACGCCTATCAGCGACGCTTATGCTTTAAAAAGCATAGAATTAATATCGAAATATCTGCCTGAGTGTGTAAAGAATGGAAACAACATAGAGGCTCGTACCTACGTAGCGCTTGCAAATACTTTATCGGGATTTGTAGAATCTACTTCAAGCTGTACATCCGAGCACTCAATGGAACACGCTCTGAGCGCATATCACCCTAATCTTCCTCATGGAGCCGGACTTATAATGCTGTCGGAGAGCTATTATACTTTCTTTGCTTCAAAAATTCCTGAAAAGTTTATAACTATGGCAAAAGCAATGGGAGTAGATATGGACTTTATCGATATAGACAAACGTCCCATGGCATTTGTGAAAGCCCTGGTAAAACTCCAGAAAGATTGCGATGTCGATAACCTTAAAATGTCTGACTATGGAATCAACCAGGAAGAAATACCCCATCTTGCAGAAAATGCACATAAAACCATGGGGGGATTATTTGAATTGGATCCATATAAGTTATCTCTCGAAGAGACCGTAAATATTATCAAAAAAGCATACAAATAATTATATTTCGAGATCAACAGGTTTTTAGAGGAGCTGATGTTGAAGGATGGTGAAGCATATTCATATCAACTCCCTTTTATTATTTTATGCTCTTTAAGCCTTATTTACGTACTTTCTCCAACCTTTTTTTTCTCTGGCCCGCTCCTGCGAAATTTTTATATATCTTTAAACATCCATTCTTTATTATAAAGCTCAAGCCGGAAGATTCATCAATACTTGTGTGCCGGATTTTTGCCGATACAAAGGCTGCATCCGGTACAGATCTTGACCCTTTCACAGAAAACATTTTTTATAGTTTCTATTATATCTTTGTTTTTGATATTATAGAGATTATGGAAAATTATATATTTAGGCGCCGCTGTTATCAACGAACTTATAAGTAAATCATCGCTGTCTATATCGCTTTTGCTGCTTTCATTCAAAATATTTTTCAGGATATCCTTTGTTATCTCATTGCGCATTCCGTCGTACATGCTGTAATTTCCATCGCTTTCCACCACAATATTGATTATATCTATGCTGCTTTCCTGTATATCAACAAAATATTTTAAGAGTTTTATAAACTCATTATATTCTCTATCAACCAAGTATTCCTCTACGATTTTGTCAGACAAATCTTCAATTTCGTTGCGAAAATTTTTCATTCTAAACCTTACAAAACCTTCAAGTATTATCTCGTTGCTTTCATTAAAATATTGCAATAACTTTTCTTTTGTATTCTCTTTTATATTTTTATAATATATATATTCACTGCCTGATGCAGGAGTTAAACCCTTCAAAACCTGAATACAACTGTCTGCAATGTTTGAAACCTCATTATCCTGCAAAAAGCAATAATTTTCTTTAATAATTTTGCTTATTAATTTTACTTGAAAATTTTCTATAATCATCTGATATATTATATCCGCCGCATATATATAAAAGTTATCTTTAAATTGTTTTTTGTTGAATTCGCTTCCCGGATCTTTTATTACACACTTTATAAAATGTAAATTGCCGCTATCGTTTTCAACTAATCCCATCCCTATACCTTTTGCCTTATAATAACTTGCAAGCCGGTCCATTTTTTCATATACATCGCATCCCTCAGTAAAATAACCTACCGATAGAAGTACCAATTAGCTCACTCCTTTCTAATGTTAGTATATGAATATTGCTCCTGTGTATACAAGAATATATAACACTGTATTGCTGAATCACGAAATAATATTTCACAATATTTGATATATCTGGTATTCAGCGGAGTTATTATTGAGATTTTTTTGAGCTCTCATCTATCACGCTCAATTTCTGTTGGTTTGACGGCCCACAAAATAGCAAAGGCCTTGAAGAGATTGATACTTCAAGGCCTTTGCTATGAGAAACAACCAAATACTCTGATTATAGATTATAATTAAAACAAGGTTCATCCGTGTTTCCGGCTTTCCAAGATTGATGATTTTATAATTTTATTTGACAATGTCTATCCAGTAAATCTGCTCAATTTTATTCTTATATAATCCTTCCCATGTTAATACTCCGCCGCAGCTTATAGCTGTTCTGGCAGAAGATATATTATCTTTGTCACAGGATATCATCACTTTCGGGATTCTCATTTGACGTGCGATATCTAAAACCAATAGCAATTGTTGCTTGGCATATCCCTTTCTTCTCTCGCTCGGACGGATTTCATATCCGATATGTCCGCCGTGACGTTTTAATTCCTCAGTAAGAGTATGCCTAAACTGAATAGAGCCGATTATTTTATTATCGCTCTTTCTTAATGAGAAAAAAGTGCTTGCATGAATGTTTTCTCTCGACGATTTATCTTTTTCGATAGAAAGAACAAGTTGTAACCATTCATCAAAATTGTCAAAAAAACTTATCCCACAACTTCCGTTTATTCTAGTTTCACCATAATCAAAACATTCCTGCCGATAGTTCCAGATATCGCTTTGCAAATTTTTTGACGGTTTTATCAATTTCAATTCATTCATCATTGTCACTTCTCATTATACAAATATTATAAATTGATTATGCCATTAGTTATTTTGCGTTTCTAAATTCAAGATAGTATCGATTTTCCTCATATTCGACTTCATTTAATAATGTAAAGTACTTCCCGATAATATGTTTGGCGAATGCCAGCGTCCAAAAATACGTTTGATATTCATATGAGATTCTTATGATATTCCTTGTTTCTATAATCGATCATTGGGTGATACCCAGCCGCATTATACCTGTCTTTCATTATTTTTATGTTCATATACTTTACCACCTCATGTAGATTTTACGAGAACATATGCAGATAAATTTATATGGTTATTCTATATTATTTTTCAAAATCCTTATATAATAAACTCGGTTGAATACCGGTATTATTTTGATATTTACCGTCTTTATAAGGTTCATAATCTCCTAAAATATCATGATAGTAAATCTGGCATATTTGTACGTTTGGATAAATCTTAATCGGTTGTATGCAGAACATCTCAAGCGTCCAGTATCCGGCAAATCCGACATCACCAAAGCCCGCAGTGACATGTACGAATAACCCGAGTCTGCCAATAGACGAACGCCCTTCAATCATAGGTACAAACTTATCGGAAATCCTCTCTCTTTAATCGTATAACATTTCACGCCGAACCTGCCAGTCAATAGCTGGCAGGTTCGGCGTGAAGAAACTTTGTTGGTTCGGTAGCGGTTTTCTTACTCTCTATTTTCCGGAGGCAACCTTCTTGTGTGACAATCGCTCTTCTTCCTCCTTGGCCTTACGTTTCATTTTTTCCAAATAATACGCCTGATCTTTGCTGCCATTCCAAAGGCTTTCGGCCTCGGATGCCCAGCATGCCGCGTATTTGTCGCATTTGCTGCACAAATGCTCGGCTGATTCCGGAGATTGCAGATCCGTCGATTTTGCACCGCTCTTGGAAACAATCTCACGCAGCTTCTGCGGGTTCTCCAGCATCGGACAAGGCCTTAACATGTTATCGTTAAAAGGCTGCCCATCGTGATAGGCCATGAAAAGTGGCGAGGTAAGAGCCTCCAGCAGCGTCTTTTCATGGATGTTGGAATCGCTGTAATGGATAAACACGCATGGATCGATGTCTCCGTTTGCGTTAATATGGAAATAACGGCGTCCTCCTGCAATGCACCCCTCTACATACTGCGCGTCATTCTGGAAGTCCATGGCAAACATGGGTTTGCGGCTGCGATAATCGCGCAGGCGCCGTATCATCTCTCTGCGCTGGTCCGCCGTCGGTAAAAGTTCGGCCGAAGCATCGTTCCCGACCGGCATGTAATGGAAATACCAAACAAAAAGCGATCCCATTTCAATCATCTTGTCATAGAATTCTTCCGATGTGATCGATTCAAAGTTTGCGCGAGTATAGCAGCAGGAAATGCCGAAGGGAAGATGTTTGCTCTTGAGCAGCTTCATGGCTTTAATAACTTTTTGATATACACCTTTTCCTCGGCGGCTGTCCGTCGCCTCTTCAAAACCCTCAATAGAAATGGCGGGAACAAAATTCTTGACCCGTAGCATCTCATCGGCAAATTCCTCGTCAATAAGCGTACCGTTTGTGAAACTGAGAAATTCGCAATCCGGATGCTTTTCGCAAATCGCAATCACGTCCTTCTTGCGCACAAGCGGCTCACCACCGGTATAAATATAAAAATAAACACCGAGTTCCTTGCCTTGGATGATGATGTTATCGATCTCATCAAAGGTAAGGTTCAACTTGTTGCCGTATTCGGCCGCCCAGCAACCAGTACAATGCAGATTGCATGCTGACGTTGGATCCAGCAGAATTGTCCACGGGACATTGCAGTGGTATGTATCCCGGTAATACTGCTCTTTATCCCATCCAATCAGGTTTCCGTTAACGATAAAATTTACAAAAAATGTCTTGAGCGTATCCTTATCAATATCGTTCACAATATGGAAAATATAATCGTGATACGGGTTGTTTGGGTCTTCCAGAGCTTCACGGGCTTGTCTGCGGGCTCCCTCAAATTTACCGTTAGAGAACCTGTCTATCCAGTTCATAAGCTTGGGCAGATTTTTCTCAGGATTCTTTGTTACATAATCGACCGCATGCCGAACTCCAAACTCAGCCAAACCGCTAGATAATTTCATGAAATGACCTTCTTTCTTAATATATTCTCGATGGCATTCACAGCGTATCTCTTCCCGTTAAACCGCTGATTTACGATAAACGAAAAATAAAGAAATTGTACTCCTCTCATTCCCCCATTAAAAATATGTTATCTATAATTATATGTTGTAAGGATAAATATGTCAACATGGCGAATGTGCCATGGCACGGCACGGGAAAAGCATGAAACCATATATTGCCAAAACAATTCAGAAATAACTTCTTAAAAATATTTCTTCAATACTATAAATCTTAATAGAACTTTTTCGATTAAACTTATACTATTAATATACTGCCATCAAAATCTATGTCTTAATTTCTAATATTATCATCTTTATGATTCTTAAGATACATGTCCTGATTTTATTCTATCATATTTAACTAACCTATTTACTACACCTTCGCTAACTGCGCCAAGTATTACAAAATAAGATATTGAGAAAAAATAATGCCTCCCAGTATATACCAAATAATTACCATATTATTTATTCCTCCATAAATAATATTTTTTACTTTTAAATTTTCTGCTAAGTTTTCATATAATATTAGCTGTACTCTTCCTTATCGTCTGTTATGTTCTTAAGTAGCGGTATAAATTTCATGATGCAAACTTGGCAATAGCCATGATATGATTCCTACAGGCTCGATTAAATCTTTTATGACATCATTCTCAAGGGCATGTTATTTTTATATTAAATATATTAAAATGTAATAAATGAATAATATTTTGGGAGGATGGTAAATTGAAACGTAAAAGTGTACTCATATTATTTTTATGTTTAATGCTTTTTTTATCAGGATGTAAAAAGGGCAAACCAACCGGTTCACATACAGATTCCACTTCAACATCAAATGCTGCTGCCTCGTCGACAGCGTCTGAGCAAAAATATTATGCGCCGTATACAGGCGAGGAGGTCAGCAAGGATGTCGCACAAAAACCTGCTTTCCTTGCAATAATAGAAAATTACGTAGCCGCACGTCCCCAGTCGGGTTTTACTTCGGCAGATATCGTATTCGAAGCGATGACGGAAGGCGGCATAACAAGGTGCCTGGCATTGTTTCAAAAGGATGACTGTGACAAAATAGGACCTATAAGGAGCATGAGGACATATTTTCTGGACATCGCTTATGAATATAACCTTCCATTTGCCCACTGCGGGGGAAGCCACGACGCGCTTGACAGGATCAAAAATGAACCATCGCTGATGTCGATGAACCAGTTCGCAAACGGCTCATCGTACTGGCGCGATCCGGCCATAAAGATACAGGAACACAGCCTGTACTCATCGGCTGACAAACTCAGGAGCCTTGCACAGTCGAAGGGGTATTCCCATGAGCCGTCGTCAAGCCTTAAATTTGTCAGCCGATGAGTACAGGCTGTGTTCC
>ENA-UOOI01003598-UOOI01003598.1-fermentation-metagenome-genome-assembly--contig:-NODE-3598-length-11422-cov-3.453418_pt1 | contig 11422 bp, 9 predicted proteins | sample MGYA00245779_ERZ724027 | MGnify/ENA primary metagenome ERZ724027 (study PRJEB28704, sample SAMN03018318) | fermentation metagenome | biome: anthropogenic terrestrial biome; feature: soil; material... | reverse complement strand
CAGGCCGGATTTTAGCCGTTCATACCTGCAGGAGGTCCTTAACCTGTTGACATTGCTTTTTTAAAGTCGGAGATGATCTGATCCATGGGGCCCAGCACAAGATTCTGTGTAGCTTGCGCAAAGGCGAGGCCGCTCTGAAAGCGCTTTCCGGTATCCCCTTTTCCAAGGATCTGATCCTTCCAGATAAGGCCCATGTCATACCAGCTCTTCACCTGCTCAACTGCCTGAAGGCTTTCCGGCAGCGTCGGACCCCATACCCATTTGCCGCCGGAATCCTTGACATAGCGCATCAGATAGGGAGAAATCCCGTTTGCGCCGAAGCAGAGCGGAAATTTGTAATCCTGTTCAGCCAGCATTCCGATCGTTTTGCCCGCTCCGTTTTTCCCGGGATCCGCCTGTACGACGGCTTTTACCAGACTGGTCCACTCGTCCTGCGTGAAAACGCCGTCCTGCTGATCCATTCCCACAGCCTGAGCCCAGTCTTTCCGGTACAGATATCCATCGATAATTTTATAATTGTTCTGCTGGTTGTCAATATAGGAAGGCCAAGCGTACAGCTTATTGTCAACCATGAATTCCTTGGCGGTCAGTAAAGCCTCTGCTTTTTTCTTGAGATTCGGGTATTCGGATAAATCGGGATAGGGCTGGAACAGGCCGTCGTTCACCCACTGGGTAAACTCGGAATAACGCGTCGGCGCGACGTCCAGCATAATGAGATCCGGCGCGTTGCCCGCAGCGAGCCAGAGACGGGTCTGGTCGATGTAGTTATTCCACGTAAGAGCCTGAAATTTAAAGTCAAAATTGAATTTTTTCTCCAGCCACTGAAGATTTTCCGCTTTGGATCCGTCCGCGTTTTTCCCGGCTTTTTCCGCGTCGATCGCGCTCATGGTAAAAGAAACATGCTGGGAAGCATCGCTGTCGGATGAACCGGAAGCCGATCCCGAAGACGACGGCTGTGCCTGGGATTTGCATCCTGAAGCCATTGTCAGAATGAGGGAAAGCGCGCAGAGAAGGGCACCGGCTTTGAAATACCTGCTTTTTTCCATCACAATTCCTCCTTGAATTTTCATCGATCTATACGATCTATTTAAAGGGTTCCCCCTTAAATATTCCAGACTTTTCAGAGCTTGACGGAACCAAGCGTCAGGCCTTTCACGAAATATTTCTGCAAAAAAGGATAAAGACATACGATGGGAAGCATGGAAACGATTACCGCCGCCATCTGCATTCCCAGACTGAAAGCCGCTTCATGCTGCTGTGCCTGAGGAATGGCGGCCTGCAGGGAATTGACCGACTGCAGCATATTCATAATCAATAGCTGCAGGGGATATTTTTGGACGTCGCTGATAAACAGCATGCCGTTGTACCATTCGTTCCAGCGTTCCACGCCGTAAAAAAGGGTAATCGTGGCGAGCATGGGGAGCGACAGCGGCAGGATTATCTGAAAAAGGATTTCAATTTCGTTAGCCCCGTCCAGCCGCGCGGACTCTTCAATTTCAGCCGGAATCGTCCGAAAATAGCTCTGCATGATCAGCATGTACATGACTGTCATTCCGGTAGGCAGAATCATGGCCCAGACCGTGTTGACAAGGCCGAGATTCTTGACCTGCAGATAAAACGGAATCAGGCCTCCGGAAAAGAACATCGTAAAGATAATGAAAGCCATGAAAAATTTTCTGCCAGGAATGGGCTTTGTGAGCGTATAGGCGGCGCTTACGGTCAGAAGGACATTATAAACAGTACCCACCACAGCGATGAATACCGTATTTCTCAACCCGGTCAGCAGAAGATCCGAATGGAACACATACGAATAGGAGCTGAAGGTCAGTTCCTTGGGATACAGCAGCAGAGGCGACCGCTGAAAGACATGCTGGGGAACAAGGGAAATCAAAACCGAATTATAGAAGGGAAACAGAAGGATGAAACCCCACAGGCACAGGATCAGCAGAATTGCGAAATCAGACCCGCTGTATTTTTTGGACCGCATTTCTTTTTCCCCCTCTCTTAAAAAACGCTCGAATCGGACAGGCGCTTTTGAATTCCATTCGCGATCATTAAAAGGGCACAGTTGATAACGCCTTTGAATAAGCCGACGGCCGTGCTGAAACCGTAGTCTGGCGTCATTTTAAACGTAATCCGGTAAACGTAGGTGTCAATGATATCCGCGCTGCTGTAAACCGGAGGGCTGTATAAGTTGAAAACCTGGTCAAAGGAAACGTTCATCGCGTTTCCAACCGCCAGAATCAGCAGAATCGCGGCCAGTTCGCGGATGCCGGGCCATGTGATGGCAACGATTTTGTTCCAGCGGTTCGCGCCGTCTATCGTGGCGCTTTCATACAGCGACGGATCAATTCCCGCCATGGCGGCAAGATACATGATGCAGGTCCAGCCGGATTCTTTCCAGATATCCGAAAAGACAAGCAGCCCCCGGAACATCTGCGGATTAACCATGAACTCGGACCTCCGCATGCCAAGCGCGGCCAGGACATTGTTGACAAAGCCCTGATCTCCCAAAAAGTTCATGATGATGCCTGCCAGCGTTACCCACGACAGAAAATGCGGGAAGGTGTATATCGTCTGCAGCGTCCGGCGGAGTTTCCGGGACCGCAGTTCATTAAACAGAATCGCAATAAGAATGGGAATTGGAAATCCAAAACAAAGTTTGAGGGCGGAAATTATAACCGTATTCTTGAACGCGACCCAGAAGTCTGCTCTGGAAAAAACGGCCTTGAAATTTTCCAGTCCGGTCCACTGGCTTCCCCAGATTCCCTTTAAAATGCTGAAATGCTTAAACGCGAGCTGAATCCCCGCCATCGGTACATAGGCAAACAGAACATAGAAGATGAGAGCGGGAAGAAGGAGCAGATAAAAATACCTGTATTCCCATATCCTCTTTCCCAGCGTTTTTTTTACTCTCTGACCGGTATCGGTGTAAACTGTATTCATGATTGATTCCTCACTTTTTCCGCTCGATTTGTCTATAGTTATTATGCAATATGTTCTTCTGCAAGAAAATGTAGAATCGTCGCTGAAATTTGCACAAAAATCATATCGTTCTCACGCAGAGGAAAGTGGAAATCATGAATGAACGCCAAAGAAAACTTGAAAGCGTTAAAAATTTTCAACCGCGGGTTTCCTTCCCCTTTTCCGTCTGAAGCGGAAGGCGGAGTGTAACTTTCGTCCCCGCGTCTTTCCGGCTGTCGATCCGGAGCCCGTACCGGTTTCCATAATTGATTTTGATTCTCGAGTCGATATTGAGAAGCGCAAGGTGTTTTCCAGCCGACAGGTACATGCCCTTTACGCTTTTTTGTTTCTGAAACAGCTGATTTAGTTCCTTCGTTCTGCCATCGTCCATTCCCACCCCATCGTCGGTAACGGCAAACACAATGTCCCCGCCGCGGATTCTGCCTTCTATTTTCAGCTTTCCCGGATCCTCCATCGGCTCCAGGCCATGGTATACCGCGTTTTCCACAACCGGCTGAAGAATCATTTTCAGGATCGGTCTGTCCATTAAATCCGCGTCAACTTCAATAGACGTCGAGAATTTGCTCCTGAATCGGATATCCATAATACTCAGGTAGTCCCGGATACAGTCAATTTCAGCCCGGACGCTCGAGAAGCGGCCTCCGCTGATGCTGTACCGGAAGATTTTCCCCATCGCCGAAGAAATATCGACAATTTCCATGACGTGGTTTGCAAACGCGATGCTTTGAATGCATTCCAGTGTATTATATAAAAAATGCGGGTTAATCTGGCTCTGAAGCGCGGAAAGCTCCGATTCTTTCTGGCATATCTCCGCTTCATAAAGCATATTCCGCATCTTAAAGATTCGATTCGTCAGGTTCTCAATTTTATCCAGCATATGGTTTATATTGTCGGCAATCAGACCGATTTCATTTTTCCGCCGCATCACGATTCTCTGCCTCAGATTCTTATCTCCGATTTGTCCGATTTGATTTACAAGGGCAGAAATCGGTTTTGTAATGCTGCGATTTAAGACAATCCCGATAAACAGCAGCAGCAGCACGATAAAAATCCAGATGGCGATGCCATACTGCAGAATGGAAACCAAATCGCTCGTCAGTTCCTGCACTGGGATGATGCTGACCATCTTCCACTTGAGGTTTTGATTGGTTTTCACCCGGATAATAGACGATCTGCCGCCAAACGACGCCTCCACCCGGCCATCCTTTGAAACGGTTTGGAAAGAAGGACCGGAGAGCAGACTCTGGATTTCTTTTTCGATGTTTTTTCTGCTGGAAACCACGGTCTGGTTTTTGCTGTCCACAATGCAGAATACCGAATTCGGAGTCGTGGAGGTATTGCTCACAATATCGCTGAGGTACTGGGTGCTGCAAAGGACGATGCAGGTTCCCAGACGCTGTTTGACCTTCCGCATATTATAAACGGGGATAAGATAACAGTAATAGCTTTCCCAGATGCTGCCCGCCGGATCCTTCAGCGCCTGGGTATAAACGGGCGATCGCAGGGTGGCTGCATTGATTCCACAGCTTTCATTGAAAGCATCCAGGAGATGATACGAAATTTTCTGATAGGTCGTAAAGAGTTCCGACTGCCGGTCCAGAAAAGCGATATCCTGAATGCATGGATTGGAATCTACAATGCTCTGCAGCAGATTCTGAAGGGAAGACGCGTTTGAGATCCGATCCGTGATGCGATCCCTGGAAAGAAAATCCTGCGCGGTAGAATTATAGGCAGCCGTTGTCGCCGCCTTTTTGATATTGTCGGCCGTACTCTGCAGCTTTTCATCCACCTGATTGACCGTGTTCAGGGCATAGATCTCCTCCCGTTCCCGGATTATCCCGTAAAATCGGATATAGTAAAAAAGCTGTATCAGTAAAACTACAGAGATCTCAAGGATGACCAGGAGTCTGATCAGATCTTTTATTTTTAAATTCCGATAGGGAGATTTCTCATGATTCATATCTGGAACCCACCTTGTTGCCGGAAAAATCAGACCAGCTGTCCCTGGTAGCTTTTTCTGAATTTTGCCGGCGTAATCCCGCAGTATTTTTTAAATACTTTGTTGAAATAAAAATAATCATTATAGCCGATTTTCTGAGATATCTGTTCGATGGAAAGCGTCATGTTAGAGAGAAGTTCCTTTCTATGCCCGACCCGGCAGCTGTTCAGGTATTCCGTAAAGGTTTTGCCGGTGTATTTTCTGAACAGGTAGCAGCAGTAGCTCTGGTTCAGATAATATTTTTTCGCGAGATCCCTTAAATACAGAGGTTCCTGATAGTGCTCCTCGATAAAACGCAGAAGTTCCTGGAAAGCGGCATTCGGGGCCGCTCCAGAATTTGATGGGCCGGCCCCGGCTTCCCGAATCTGGGCATACAGGCTTTCCGTGAATGCTCCGATATCTGAAAACTGATGCAGAAGCATTTGATAGCCGGTAATGTCCGGCATCATATGATTCTTGTCGTAAGGATATTTTTTGCATAAATAAAGCTGGATCTGATTCCAAAGAGAAACGAGATCCTGGATTCCAAGACCGTTTGATCGGGAAAAAGTCGGTATTTCGTCGATCAATTTTTTAAGGGCTTTCCAATCTTTCTGCGCTATCTGCGGGATAAGACGGGAAATGAGTTTTTCGGTCTGAAGGACATTTCTGCTCTGGTAGGTAAACACGCCGCCCTTCTCCGTCAGAAAACCATTTGCGGCGGCGGTATCCGCTTCCGTGTAAAGCTTTTGAAAATCATCCGGATCCGGACTGATCGTGCTGATCCCAACGCTGGCCCCGGAAAACGATTGTTCCTTCAGCCTGTCTGTAATATCTTCGTCCAGATTGATGAAATACAGCATTCTGCTCTTTCCGATTCTGACCGGAAGAAAATCCTTTCCCTGAAGACAGGCTTCAACCTCCCCGTTTTCCGCCCATCCGGAATCCACCGACACGACGGCCTGATAAAATTTTCGGGAATGTTTCAAGCCCTCTCCGATCAGATTCTTACCGGACGCGTCGGATCCGTTCATCAGAATCTCGAAGATTTCGCTGTCCCTTTTTTCCCTCTTCCTGTCCAGACGTTTTGCAAGACGGCTCAGCAGATCGGCAGAACTCGTCAAATCGATCGGTTTCAGGCAGTAATCAAAAGCGCCCTGCCTCAAAGCCTGTTGCGCATAGGTAAACTCATCAAAACCGCTGATCACGATAAACTCGGTATCCATCCCGGCATCCCGGATTCTTTTCATTAATTCGATACCGGATATTTTTGGCATCCGGATATCTGTGAAAACCACGTCCGGTTTGATGCTGAAAATCAGTTTCAGCGCTTCCGTCGATTTTGTGGTCTGCGCGACCACCCGGAACCCGTTTTCCTTCCAGGGAAATATTTCACGGATTCCCTGTAATGCCCAGTATTCGTCGTCTACCAGGATGGCAGTAAACATATCACGTCCCTCGCTTTTCTCCGTAAACCTCAGTCCGGAAAATATGGCCGCCTCGATGAATTTCCGGGACAGGCCCTGTGCCGGCAGATTTTTCTATCCGCAGCGATTAGGAACGGCCGCGGCAAAAGAGCCATAACCAGAGAGGGGTTTTTCCCTCAATTATGTTCGGCTTCCGGCTTCAGATAAATTTCATGGATAATCTTTCATATTGCTTTCCCGGGCTTCCCATACTCCTTCCGACAGAATCGGAACAGTTCTGGAAATGATCCAAATCGTCTCAGTCCTATTTCCTTCTCTCGCCGCCGATCAGCCATTTTACCAGGGTTGTGGTATCGATCCAGTCGAGCGTACATACCCCGGAAGGTCTGCGCGACGCGGTGGAAAAAGCCCGCCTTTCTCCGCTCTTTCCCCATAAACTTCGGGTCCGCGGAAACCATCAGGACGGTACCGCTCTTCGCAACCAGGCTTAGAAATTTGCCGGTTCAGTTCCCAGTTTACAAGAGATGTCAACCCGACGCAGACTTTTTCTTTCCCACTGCCAGCCCTCTGGTGTCGTCCCCGACACGATAAATATCAAAAATGCCCGCCGAAAGATAGGAAGATCGCCGCGGTTGTTTTCGATCGGTTTGAAAAATGCCAGCCGCTTTCTGTCAGGACAGTACCCCAGGAAAATCCCCAGCGGACGAGAAGAGCATGACAGGTAAAACCGTGTTTCACAAGTTCGTATCCCCAGTCCGCGAAACGTTTCATATAACCGGAAATCACACTGAGCAACTCCGGGATGCTCGGGTTAAGGATCCGTCCATTCCGGTTTTTATAAAGAGCGCATCTGATTTTCAGCAGCCATTCGTCCGGCAGGCGCCTGCTGGTCAACAGAGACCGAAACCACAGACCCGGCTTTTTCCATTTTCACCGTCAGAAAAGCTATGTCGGGACCCTTGCGGGTGTGTCCCGGCCATGGATCTTTCCCGGCCCGGCACCATCTGTTCATATTTCTCTGCCAACCAGCCTGGATACCAGCTTTTCCCCCGCGCATAGGGAAACTGAAATATCCAAATCCCCGGGCGTCAATTTCACGGCAATATCCTGCCATACCCACTTGTTTCCTCCGCAGGTCAAAGAGGCCCGACTTTTCTCCCTCTTTACAAGAATCCGATCCGGAACTCTTCTGAGATTGACAAAATTCATGGAAACCTCCCTCTAGAAAGCGGTAAAGCCGCACAAATAAATATAAAAACGATCATCAAGTCGAAAAAAAATTGTAAAATCACCTGATTTGCAGTATATTAAAAGGGATATCCGGATCCTGCCAGAATCGGTGCATGAGAAAATCCCATCTTCCGGAATCGAAGTACTTTTTATGTTAAATCGGTAAATTTTTTAGACAGTCAAGTGGATTTTTATAGCTAAGTTTGATGGTAGCATTCTTTTTTTTCGATTTGCATGGACTCCTTTCATTATAATTGGTACTGAATTCGTTTTTTAATTGAGAAGGAAAGACACGGTTCATTTCCTGAAACGGAATTCTGATATCTCTTTGAATCCTTTCGGCATTTTTATCCTGCGCCGCGCAGTCAGCGAATATTCTGCAAAATTATCTGAATCCATCCTATCCTCATGGGGAGCTTTTCCATGTATACTTGAGGGGGAAGAATAGGAATCATCCGAACGCGGCATTTTTTCCAGCCTGACTTCAAATATTTCTTATAAAAAGGATATGTGCTTAATGCAAAAGCTGACGGTCAATCCCCAAAAAGACGGTTTTCTATCGGAAGACGGCAGTTCTTTCTTTTACTTTGCCGACACCTGCTGGGGCGCTTTTACCAATATTTCCATCGGGGAATGGGAAGAATACCTGGACTTTCGGAGAAGACAGTGTTTTGACGCGCTGCAGATCAACATCCTGCCGCAGTGGGATCGCAGCAGGACAGAACAGGAATTTCATCCGTTTTCGTCCGGGCCAGATGGAAAACCGGATTATTTTCATCCCGAAGAATCGTATTTTAAAAGGACGAGGCAGTTCCTGAAGGCAGCTGTGGATCGGGGTTTTCTTCCTGTCCTGGCAGTTTTGTGGTGCAACTACGTACCAGGGACATGGGCTTCCCGGAACCATCCGGAACTTACGATACCCTTTGAGGCCGTAAAGCCCTACGCAGCCTTTATCGCCCATCAATTTGCCGAATTCCACCCGGTTTACCTGATAAGCGGGGATACGGATTTTAAGACTCAGGAAACGATCAGATATTACCTTGCGGCGATGAGAACTATAAAAAGCGTCTGCCCGGATTCGCTGACATCTTTTCATTTGGCCGGCGGGCTTACCGATCTTCCAGAGGAAATTGAAAAATCCCCCGACCTTGATTTTTACATGTACCAGTCCGGACATGGGCGGGAAAGCCAGCACCTTTCCTATGAGATGGCGGAAGCTTTTTCCAGGAAAAGCGTAAAACGCCCTGTCGTAAACGGGGAGCCCTGCTATGAAGGACATGGATTTGGGAACGAATACGGGCGCTTCTGCGCGTTTGACGTGCGGAAAGCGATATGGTCCTCCCTTCTTTCCGGCGCAAAGGCGGGTTTTGCCTACGGAGTTCATGGGATCTGGGATTTTCATAGGAAGGGGGCCGCTTTTCCCAGCGAGGCCTTTTCCAAAATGCCCTTTCCCTGGCGCACCGCGCTTCAGCTTCCCGGAGCGTGGGACGCATCTTTTGCGCGGCGCGTTTTTGAAGACTGGGGTTTTGCGGATCTGGAGCCGGCGGATCTGTTAATCGGAGGGTTTCCAGGGATTCGCACGGCGGTTTCAAAAAGCGGCGATAAAATAGCGGTCTATCTTCCATACGCTCTGGAAGTAACTCTCCGTTCCGAGTGGAAAGGATTCCGCTGGACGCTTGTCAATCTACGGGAACGCCGTTTTGAAAACCCGGATGTGATTCTCTGCCGGGGAAAAACCGTCATCCAGATGCCCGACATCAATGGGGATGCGCTGATCTTCGGAAGGAAACTGTCCTGAAAGGATTTTCAGGTCTTATCCCAGCGAGAATACTACGTTCCTCTTTTTGATTCTGACATCTGAGAAACAGGACAGCAGATGACATGGTTGACCGTGTCATTTACAAAAAACATATTGAAACAGGAGACAGAAAAATGCGTATTAAAAGCAACAGCAAACTTATCATGATCGGAGATTCCGTTTCAGACTTCGACCGGGCGCGCCCGGTCGGGGAAGGTCTTGCAGGCGCTCTTGGGCGAAGCTATGTTGCCCTCGTCGACGCACTTTTAAGAACGGCCTATCCGGAATCGAAAATCCGTATTGTCAATATGAGTGTAAGCGGAAATACGGTAAGAGATCTGAAAAATCGCTGGGAAACCGACGTGCTGGAATTAAAGCCGGACTGGGTCTCGATTCTAATCGGCACTAACGACGTATGGCGCCAGTTTGACTCGCCGCTTGCTTCGGATTCTCATGTATACCCGGAAGAATACGAAAGCACTCTGGAAAGTCTGGTAGAGAAAACGATTTCCAAAACATCCGGGTTCGTGCTGATGACTCCGTTCTATATGGAACCCAACCGGGAAGATCCGATGCGTGCCCGGATGGACGAATACGGTGCCATTGTAAAAAGGACAGCAAAAAAGTATAACACCATCTGTGTGGATCTGCAGGCGGAATTTGATAAATACCTGAGGTATTATTATTCCGCATCCATGACCTGGGACAGGGTTCACCCCGACATAGTCGGGCACACTATCATCGCAAGGGCATTTCTGAACGCAATTGGTTTTGACTGGAGCCGGATGGCCTAGATAGGAAAGGATCAGGTAAAAAATTCTGCGCAGGTCTTTCGCCCGCGCAGAATTTTTGTTTTTAAAGGATCTTCAGTCCCGTTTCCCTGTCTTCCGCGACAGGCAGAAAAATAGCCCGTTCATAGGGGGTTTGATTTGGCGTATGGATGGCAAGCGTGAGTCCCCCGTTAAATTTTTGGAATAACATCCCGTGGCCTCCGTCTTTCTGATAAAAGGGTTTTTCTGACTGCTGCCATGGGCCTGTCACAAGCCCGTTCCCGCTGGTTGCCACTCCGATGGCGTAACCGGTCTTGGAAAAGCTGGACCATAGCATTTTGAGCGTCCCTGTTTTCGACTGGAACAGGAAAGGACCGTCCGTCACATAATTCTTCCCGTGTTTCTTTACGACATTTCCTGTTTCCCCTACGCTCCAAGGGGCTTCCGAGGCATGAAACAGAACTTCTGGCTTTCCCACCGTCGTCTTCAGATCCCTGGAAAGCCTGACACAGCAGACTGTCCCATCTTGTATCTGAAGCCATTCGTGGCAGAAAACCAGCCAAGGCCATCCTTCCCTGTCCAGATAGAGAGTGCCGTCCAGGCATTCCCAGTCAGACGGGGTGACCGGTCCATTTTCCAAGGGTCGATAAGGCCCCGCAATCTCCCGGGAAACAAGAATTCCGACTCCTCTGCATCTGTTATCCGCTTTAAAGCTCGCAAACATAAAGTACTTTCCCTGATACCGGTGAACTTCCGGAGCCCAGAAATTCATTTTCCCCCAGAAATCTTTTTCTGGCAAAAAAGCATATCCTAGATATTTCCATCCCTCAAGGTCCCTGCTTTGATAAACGGAAAAGCCCCTGCCCTTTCCGTGCCATGGATCCGGATCCGTTGTTCCAAATAGATAATAGGACTTGCTGTTTTCATCCGGTACCACAAAGGGATCCCGGATCCGGATTTCTCCCCTCTTCTCCTTTGAAGTATCCTGAGAATATTTTTCCTGATATCCCATATATATCTTTCTCCGTATAATAAAATTCGCAGACAATTTTGAACATGTCTGTTCCCATGAGCCGGAAGTCAGCTGCAGATTCACTGGCTGTCTGCCGAAAGCGAGGCCGCCCTTTTAATAGCAGGGGATATCGCACATGATCCCGAACCGCGAGGCTGCTGACGCTTCAGCCATCACGGGTATCGGAAAACCTGACGACCTGAAATCCACTGCAGGGAATTG
>ENA-UOOI01003597-UOOI01003597.1-fermentation-metagenome-genome-assembly--contig:-NODE-3597-length-11423-cov-2.968420_pt1 | contig 11423 bp, 10 predicted proteins | sample MGYA00245779_ERZ724027 | MGnify/ENA primary metagenome ERZ724027 (study PRJEB28704, sample SAMN03018318) | fermentation metagenome | biome: anthropogenic terrestrial biome; feature: soil; material... | reverse complement strand
TTCCTTTTCCCGCTACCCCCCCAGCAGCGATGGAGAATCGGGGCTATGTTGCTGCCGGTTCTTGCTACCTCCTTGCCTAGTGCCGGCGTAACAATAGGTGCACCCATGCAAACAGGTGTCATATATGCCGATATCCTTGCTTACAACGCAGCCACACTGTTGTCTCTGGTTCTTATCTTTGCTGTCGTCTACAGTAACTCCAAAAACCTGCCGGATATATTGAGCATCGATGCACTTGCCTGCGTGCACGCCATAGGGGCTTAGATCAATTGCCTCGGCACAACTGTATATCTCCATCCCATGAGCCGCCGCGATCTCTGCCATAGCAGTTATCAGCTTGGCCAGGGGTTCAAGGCACAAACGGGTCTGTACCGTGATACCTTGCTGCGCCAAAAGGCGAAAATTGCTGACCGCCTTGCGGTAGGCGTCAACAATGCTGATAACAACCCGCTGCGTGCATCCCTGCAAGCGTTGGGCCAAGGAATCGAAATTATGAAGATGGAAAGCGTAATCGGTAACCGTACTGATGACAATGGGGTCGTAGCGCCAGATTACCCGGGAGGGTCCGATCAGGCCAGCTAGCTGCTGAAAGGACGCTACGTTCTGCTCCCAGCTGGGCAGGCGGGGCTCCAATGCCTGCGGGTATGCATTTAGAGTATATTGAAAGTAGAAGCGTAGCCCTCGCCCCTTTATTTCTTCCAGAAAGGGTAGTAGGGGGGCGGGGTTTTTCGTCCAGAACACCATAACAGTAACATCCTCCGGCAGTAAAGAAACCCTAGTAACCTGTTTGCGGTTAAAGGGATTGTACACTGTACAGTAACCGGCCCTAATGCGATTAAGCAGCCATGGGCTATAAAAGGCCGGGATGTCTGTCCGACGGCTAGCACTCACTATCATACCTTCTCCCCCACTTCCCCAGTAAGAACTGGACAGCCTGCCTCTCAAGAAGCTGCTTTTCCACCCATCGCCGGGCTGCCATTGTACTTCTGCTAGAATTCGTAGGCGCGGTAGTTCCCTGCCCGCCCGCGATAGTAGCTCATGCTTATTGCGAAACGGTGCCACCCTCTAGTCATATTCATCATTTAATGGCTCTGTTGCTTTTGAGTCTTTTATGCAGACGATATACTGATAAAAATCTGCTACTGTCTTCTCAGCTGCACCGATATAATATATTCTGGGGCTTGACAAGGAGGAAGGTGCCCCTATTAGTCTGTACATGTTAAGATCACTCCCGATTAAATCGTTCATTTTCTTAATCGGGTTAGAAACTGTGCTAAGCGGCCTGACCCGGTAGTCCCCCCTCCCCATTGCCTGGCAGTTGTCATAAAGATAAACGATGCTTAGCACCTTGTCTTTAAATTGAGACTCATCGCTGTTTAAATAGGCACCAAACCACATTGCATTGCCTTCTTCACTTTGAAAAACATGCTCACGGCCCCATTGGCCATAATATTTACCTGGGGGTAACTCACTTTGCAGTAACCTAAAATTTTCGTATATCATTCTATCTCTGGTATTATTCCAATATACCTGACCGCTTTCTTTGAGTTTGCTTCATGAACATTAAGGATGTTCAAGTTTACAAGCTTAAAACCAATGAAATCATCTCCCAGGTATTTCCGATACAAACTCTCCTTTTCCTCCATATCCTTCAGCAATTCTTGGGCGCGGCATAAAACAACATCATCTTCGATGTCATTCAATGCACCCCTTAGCCCGTTTATTTTCTCGCTAATTTCCTTCGGCGGCTCGTTACTTGGCAGAACATCCAGCAAATACTTATACGCCGTGTCAACTTGATGCTCGATATCCACACCTATAATCCGAATTTTCCTGTCATCGGACAAGGAATTGTTATATTTACGTAGTAGCTTCCAGAAATTGTAGCCTTCCTTAGTCCAGGCGAAGGTTCCCTTTGCCGACTTATACAGTTCCTCTAGGATCTTCGTGTCTCCTGTTTCTAAGTATCTGTTGATAAAATGACAAAAGCTATAGCTGGATTCACTTAAATAGTAACGGAAATCCGTCCTATCCTTAAAATACTTAAGAAATTTCATATGTAGCTCTTCATTAGCCTTTACCCCATGCAGCTCTCCAGTGAGGAATATCTCCTTATCTTTTATGTCCGCATCTAGAATGGCTAGATCTGCAAATGCATCTTCATCTTCCAGATGTATAGCACTATGGTTCTCCTGTAAGTACTCAAACATGACTTTTTCTTGATCAGTTAACTGCTCCAAACGCACATCTCTTTCATGACAACCTACCAGGATAAGGCTTAGCGCTAGAACAACAAGGATCCAGTTCATTTTGTTCTTTGCCATGCATCTACCGCTCCTTTCATCAGGGTGACGGGGGGCAGGGGTATCGTCACCCTCGTGGCGCTGTCCCCGCTCCCGTTACTTTAGAAATATTTCCCCGCTTGATAATCAAGTTAGCAGAGGTTTTTATGCCGCTATTCTGCGTTAATATACTCCGAGATTCCCGAGCATGTATATATCCAGTCATCAAAAAAACGCGACAACTTCCTTCTATTATCTTTACCGCTTAGACCGATGTATTCCCTGCAAAAGAGGTCAAAATCCACAGGAACATCCTTGTACTTTTCGAGAAAGGCCTTGGTTACGTTGTCAAACACCGGTTCCCCAAGCAATAGGCATAGTTCATGCAAACACAGAGCGCCAATGGTATAACTTAACCCACCATATCCATGCAGGCCATATTCCGCGATCGGAACTAGCTTATACTCGCCCCGCCTAATTGCATCTATTGCATGCTCCGCTTTGCTTTCTGCTGAAAACGATTCGCCACCAAAAAGGGCCGCCATGACCCGCACTTCAAAATAGGAAGTGAACGCTTCGTCAAAGAAGCGCGCCCGTTGCACGGAATCGGCGACCTTAGGGTTCCAACCCAGATGAATATACTCATGGACAATTGCCCTTAGGTTTTCTGCGCGGCTGAACGTCGCCTCTTCTACAAAAACAACATTGTTATGGGGGCAGACGAAAGAACCATACCCATCGGGGATCGCGGCAAAGACTAGGTTTGGCTCAATGTGCCTAACGCCAAAATGCTCGTTCATGTAACTGATTGCTTTCAGCATAGTGTCATTGACCATTTGCACTTTCTCAGCGCCAAGATCGCTTAAAAAGCAAACAGAGCCAAAGGAGAATTTAACCTTCTTATACGAAGCGACGGAGCAATCAAACACGTTGCTACCTTTATCTTGGTGGGAGTAAGTAACCACCTTCTTGGAATCACCTATAGCAGTATCCCTTTCCTTCTTTGAGGCAACGACGTCATATTCCTTTGGGACAATGAGCTGAATGTTACAAGCAGTGAAGGCAGTGTTTCTGTATGAATCCCAGTCCTCGAAAAACATGGGGTAGCAGAACGTTTCCCAGCGAATAAACGTAAACTCGGGCGCTATTTTTTCTCTGACATAGGGGCAGCAGCCTGTCTCACCTGACAACCTTAAGGAGTACGCTAACTCCAGACAATCCCTTAAATTGGGCGCCAACACCTTTTGGGCCGTGTAACCGCTAAACATCGGGTGTTCTTCGTTGCTGCTCTCGTGCGGTGTTTCCTGACCATCGCAAGAGAAGTAGCTGATTTCGGCATCACGGTTAAGATAAAAGTGGTTGGTCAGAACCTCGTCTTTGAGATACTTAACCCTGACATGCATTACGCCTTCTGCAGGAACCACTTCAATGAACAGCTCCATGATACTCCCCCTAACAATCATCAACTCAACTCGATTGCCCGCGCCCTATGATGCAGGCCAACAATTCTCCCGTGGCTAATACCTACGAACACTACATGGTTAAAGCAGTCCTGCGCACTACCCGGGTAACCCTCGCATCCTGTTCAATAATATCATGTTTTTGGTACTTCCGCCCCTATAGGCATGTGCTACTGGAAGGAAAAATGCAACTAAACAAGAAGATGCGCGTCTTAATTGTGAGAAATAATGCAGGGAGGTGGCAAAGATGAAAAGAATTGGTGCTACCTTAGGCATTATTCTTGCCGTTCTAGCTGGCGTATTGTTTTTACCAAGCAAGGGAAGCACACCTGCCCTCCTCAGTAACCAAGGGGCATAAAAAAGCGGTTCTTTTCTGCTCCTTGATGAGTGAAAAAAACCGCTTCTTGTGCTGTTTTGGTGGAGGCGAAGGGATTCGAACCCTCGACTTTCACGTTGCGAACGTGACACTCTCCCACTGAGTTACGCCCCCAATTGTATAAGCTTATTATACGCCTACCACTGATTTACGCAAGGGAGAAAACCTTTACTCGCCTTTGCAGTTCGCTCATTGCAGCGAAGTGCCATAGCCGGAATCAATATTGACAATGACATGAATGGAATCCCGGCCCTGCTGCACTACATCTTGAATTCGCTGACGCAGTTCTGCTTCAGGCATCTCAAGCTCGGGTGGCGCCACGACATCGAAGATGTAGTTGACATGATTCTGGCCTTCCACCAAGCGCAGATCGTGGATGGCCAAGTCCGCGTCTATCGTTTTCACCTGCTGCTCCACCCAGGCACGGATGCTCTCCGTCCGCTCATCAGTGACTACGGGGTCATAATGAATGATCAGACGAATGTTGTCATTCTCCAAGAAATCTCGTTCAATCGTATCAATGATACTGTGCGAAATCATCGCATCTTGGCCGCTGGACATCTCCACATGGGCACTAGCAAAACGGCGGTCGGGCCCATAATCATGCACAATCAGATCATGGGTCCCCAGCACACCCTCATAAGCAGCGATTTTCACGCTTATGTATTCTACAAGCTCCGCTGGCGGTGCCTCGCCCACAAGTGGGTTCAGAGTATCTTTAATCAGACCGATGCCGCTGTAGACAATAAAGCCAGCCACCCCTAGGCCCATCCAGCCGTCTAGATTGAAGCCCGACCAGGTGGAAGTAATCATAGCTAAAAACACGGCCGATGTGGCGATCACATCATTGCGGCTATCAATACTTGTTGCTAGCAACGTTGTTGAGTTTATGCGTCGGCCAACGTTACGGTTGAAAGCAGTCATCCATACCTTTAGCGATACCGAGGCTAGCAGCACTACATAGCCCCAAAAACCGAAGTCAATAGGTGTTGGGCGGACAATCTTCCCGACACTGCTTCTACCAAGTTCAATGCCGATCAGCAGCACCATAATCGCAACAACTAAACCCGATATATATTCATATCTCCCATGCCCAAAGGGATGCTCTTTATCGGCTTTTCTAGCGGCGATTCTAAATCCCACCAAGGCGACGATGGAGCTGGCTGCGTCCGAGAGATTGTTCAATCCGTCGGCAACAATAGCAACGCTTCCGGAAAGGAAACCCACGACCAATTTGCCGGCCACCAGTAAAAGATTGCAGGTAATGCCCACCCAGCCAGCAAAAGTCCCATAGGCTGTTCGCACTGCAGCATCCCCGACACAGCTGTAATTCTTCACGAATCGGCGCAGCAACCATTCGGTCACCTTACCCACCCCATTTTCCCTAATTAAATCAGGACATTCCTGTTATAAGTTATCCCCGCCTACCCCTTTTAACGCGCGGCAAGCCCTTCTGGAAATACGTAACTACCAATAATAAGTAGTGTATCACACTGGGCAAACTCTGGGGCCTCATTTCTAGCTCTTTGGCGTTTTTGCTGGGCATGTTGTTGTGAATCCGGTAACAGAATCTTTCCTAACAGGCAGGAATTAGACCTACATAAGTATAACTCTTATGATAAGGGTTGTCTTTTCTGACGTAACGAAACTGCTACGATAACAGTGAAGAAAAAGAATGGAGGATGAGCATGACCAAAGCTCTATTGACGGGCAACGAAGCGATTGCCCGCGGTGCATACGAGTATGGCGTATCAGTCGCATCAGCCTACCCCGGTACGCCGAGCACCGAGATTCTAGAGAACATCGCCAACTACAAAGAGATTCGCGCCCAGTGGTCGCCGAATGAGAAAGTAGCTCTTGAGGTGGCAATCGGCGCTTCTATCGCGGGGGCTCGCGCCCTAGTTGCCATGAAACATGTCGGTGTCAACGTGGCTGCCGACCCCCTGTTCACTTTTACCTATACCGGCGTTAATGGTGGCCTTGTGCTAATTTCCGCCGATGACCCCGGCATGCATAGTTCCCAAAACGAGCAGGACAACCGGATCTATGCGCGCTTTGCCAAAATTGGCTTGCTGGAGCCAACTAACAGCCAGGAAGCGAAGGACATGGTGGGGCAGGCGCTGGCAATTAGCGAACGCTTTGATGTGCCGGTTATGCTGCGCACCACCACACGTGTTTCGCACTCCAAAACACTGGTTGAACTAGGCGAACCACAGGAAAGAACATTAAAAGAGTATAAGAAGGATGCCCGCAAATATGTGGCAGTGCCCGCCAACGCCAAGGCCCGCACCGGAGTTAAAGAGCAACGCCTGCTGGAGATGGCTGAGTTTAGCGAACAGACCGAGCTCAACCAGATTGAGTGGAATGAGAAGAAAATTGGCGTCGTCACCAGTGGCATTGTCTATGAGTATGTTAAGGAAGCATTACCCGAGGCCTCAATCCTTAAGCTAGGCTTCACTAACCCACTGCCCCTAAAGAAGATTGCCAGCTTCGCTGCTGAAGTAGAGCAACTGTGGGTGATTGAAGAGCTGGAGCCTTTCATGGAAGATCAAATCCGGGCCGCTGGCATCACCGTGCATGGTGGCAAAGCTGAATTGACCCGCCTAGGCGAATACAGCCCCAGCCTGCTGCGTAAGGCCGTACTGGGAATCGACTCTACTGCCAAGGCACCGGTGGCAGCGCCAATTCGCCCGCCAGTGCTCTGCCCAGGCTGCCCGCATCGCGGTGCTTTCTACGCCCTGAAGAATAATCGCAAGCTTGTTACGGGCGATATCGGTTGCTATACGTTAGGTTCCTTGGCGCCACTAGAAAGCCTGGACACCACAATTTGTATGGGAGCAAGTATCCCAGTGGCCTTAGGCATGGAAAAAGCCCGTCCTGACCAAGCTGAGAATCTAGTAGCCGTAATTGGCGATTCTACTTTCTTGCATTCTGGCATTACCGGCTTAATCGATACCGTATATAACAAAGGCACAGCCACAATTATGATTCTGGACAATAGCATTACAGCCATGACTGGGCATCAGCATCATGCCGCAACCGGGCAGACGCTACAAGGCGAACCTGCCTCCCAGGTAGACTTTGAAGCGCTGTGCCGCGCTGTTGGCGTGAAGCGAGTGCGCGTAGTAGACCCGGGCGATTTGGCCGCCCTCGATCAGGCTATCAAGGAAGAGACGGCAGTGCGCGAGCCCTCTGTAATCATCGCCCGCCGTCCTTGTGCTCTGATCGTAAAGCAGACCGAGCCCCGCCTGCGCGTAAACCATGATGCCTGCACCGGTTGCCGCATGTGCATGCGAATCGGCTGCCCTGCTATCAGCTTTGCCGACAAGAAAAGCACCATCGACCCCGCTCTCTGCGTTGGCTGTGGGCTCTGCCAGCAAGTCTGCAAGTTTGGTGCAATCGTGCCAGAGGAGGGACAATAATGAAAGGTACTGTCAGCATTCTTTTGGTTGGCGTTGGCGGCCAAGGAACTATCTTGGCTAGTAAGATACTCACTGACGTGGCCATGCGACAGGGCTACGATGTAAAGATGACCGAAATCCACGGCATGGCTCAGCGCGGTGGCAGCGTAGTGACCCAGGTGCGTATGGGGGAAAAAGTGCACTCGCCCCTCATAGAGCCTGGCCAAGCCGATTACATTGTCGCTTTTGAACAGCTGGAAGCCTTGCGCTGGATGCATTTCTTGAACGAGACGGGCACCGTCGTTGTTAACACGCAGCGCATTATGCCGATGACTGTGATCATCGGTGCTGCTGAATATCCGGGTGATGCGCTGGAGCAGATTAAGGCGGGCGCACCTAACATGGTGCAACTGGATGCTCTGGAGATAGCTAAGCAGCTCGGCAATATGCGGGTAGTGAACGTGGTGCTGTTGGGCGCCATGGCAAAGCAGATGGATATCCCCAAGGAAGATTGGCTGGCCGGCCTCGAGGCTACCGTGCCCGCCCGCTTCCTAGAACTGAACCGCCAGGCTTTCCAAGCCGGATACGATAGCTAAAGAAGCGAATGTTAAGGCCGCGATCATACTTGGAGCGCGTGTAGCCAGGCACTGCTGGTAGGCCACACGCGCTCTAAGCACACACGCGTCCTTCCCTCATCCACCAAACACATACTCAAGTAACGAGGTGGCGTCCGTATAGCGCCCCTCTTCTGTGCTGCGCAGAATAATCACTAGCAGGTTCTGCTTCCCTTTGCTCGCCGTAACGGCCAAACAGTAACCGGCCTCAGGGGTTGTACCAGTCTTAAGCCCATCGGCCCACTCATAGTAATAGGGGCTAGTTTCGTCTAGTAACAGATTAGTATTATGCCAGGTTTTACTAATAGTTGAGCCGGCGCGTTGCAGTTGAGCGCAGTGCTCGGTAGCAGCAAAAATCGGAGCCAGCTTAGGGTTTTTATAGGCAGCTTGGGCAATCAGGGCCAAATCATAAGCAGTGGCCACATGATAATTATGATGGAAACCATCGGGGTTGACAAAGCGGGTTCCATGGGTGCCCAGCTCCTGGGCGCGGGTATTCATCAAGTCCACAAAGCGCTCCACAGCTGCTTTCGCTGATAAATCCTGGCCACCAACTATGCGCCCTACATGCGCTGCTAGTGCATAAGCAGCATCATTACCAGAGGGCAAAAGCATGGCCCAGACTAGTTCCTCTACCGTTAGACGGTCACCAGCACATAAACCTGCAACGCTTGCCTTGGGGCCAACAAAGGTGACTTCCTCGCCAACTGTAACTTCCTGCGCCCAATCAGCCTTTTCTGCCACTAAGAGGGCCGTCATCAATTTGGTAAGACTGGCAGGATACATGGGCATGTTTTCGTGCTTGTTAAAGACTATTTTACCCGTATCGGTATTGATCACAACGGCTGCCCCCGCCTTAAGCAGCGGTTGGGGAGTGGTTGCTTGCATCCGAGAAAGGTATTGAGTTGCCCAATTATCTATGGTGAAGATGGCACCTAAGAATAAGGCGCAAACTATAGCTATTAAGAACATCCGCTTGAGAAACCGTTTCATTGGATCACCTCATCTAAACACCGTCTGCATCTAGATGATAGCCCATAAACATTAACTTCATGCTGGGGTAAAGCTTAAGATTTCCTTAAGTTGATGCCAGCGGTAATTCTACAGTAAAAACTGTGCCGTCGATCTCCGTGCTCCTCACCTCGATGCTGCCGTTATGAAGCTGCACTATCTGCTTAGCAATTGCTAAACCCAGCCCACTGCCGCCACCCCGCACCGAACGAGATTCGTCTACTCGATAAAAACTTACAAATACGCGCTCCCAATCATCCCGAGGAATTAACTCGCCATAGCTAGCCACCCGCACCGCAGCCTGGTCGGACTCCACACTGAGCGCCAGATCTAGGTAACGGCCTTGCTGCCCATAGCGGATGCCGTTAGCTAAGAGGTTCTCGAATACCCTTACTAAAAGATTGCCATCAGCCAGCACGGGCACGTTATCGGCTGGCAGCTGCAGCCTGATTGTCATTTGGGCTTGCTCAAACTGCCAGGTCCATTCTTCAACCAGCTGCTGCAGCAAGTCGTTCAAACTGATGACTGTCCACTCGTTTATCTGCCCTCCATGGTTCAGCCGCGTGTACTCAAAAAGCTCGTTGATCAGCGACTGCAGACGTAACGCTTTCTGGTGGGCAATATTCGCATACTGCCGCATTTCAGCTTCGCTGGCATATTTCTGCTGCACCACTAACTCGAGGTAACCAATAATCGAGGTTAATGGGGTACGCAGGTCATGGGATACACCGGCGATAAGCTCATTTTTGGCTTCTTCCAACTTTTTTTCTTCTGCCACAACAGCCCGCAAACGCAAGGCCATGTTGTTGACATTCTCTGCTAGCTCCCCTAGCTCATCTTCTCCTCGCTTTGCCACATATACATCCAGATCTCCCCGGGCGATAGTTCTTAGAGCCAACGAAATTTCGTCCAAGTAGCGAGACACCCGACTGGTAAGCAAGACGTAGAAACCAACGAAACAGAGGAGACCGGCCAGAATAATTGCAGGGACCGCAAGACCACTGTGGGAAAGCGCCCGCAATATGCTGTAAAAAGGCTCTACCGAACTCAATAGGCCAGCCAGTCCCAGTAAAAGCAGGGTAGCGATAGCTGCCAAGACTAAGCTCAGAAAGAAAAGCAGGATGAAACGCCAGCGAATGCTGTAAACAAACCGCTTCCAGGCCAGACGCACGCCCCCGATCGCCGCAATCCTACGTATAGCGAGCATAGCAGCAACCGCTATAAGCGTGAGGATCATGACAGAATGGCGAACGCCATCTGGCAGAAAGTAAGCGAGAAAAACGCCTAGGATAATTAATCCACGAGCAACTTGCTTAGCGCAACCAGGTTTCAGGCGTCTGTCCATACTCTAGCTGCCCACTTCCAACTTGTAACCAATACCCCACACCGTCTTAATGAGTAACGGCTTTTGGGGGTCGGCCTCGATCTTCTCCCGCAGCTTGCGGATATGTACCATCACTGTATTGCTCGCTTGCAGATAAGGCTCCGACCAAACCTGCGTGAAGATTTCCTCGGAGCTAAAAACCCGTCCCGGATGGCTTGCTAACAGAAAAAGGATGCCAAACTCCGTTGGGGTGAGCTTGATAGCTGTATCATCGACATAAACAGCATGCTTATCTTTATCGATCAGCAGATTACCTACCGCAATGGTCTCGGGAGATTTGGTCAGCGCCGGGTTTAGCATAAGAAAGCGACGCAACTGGGCCTTCACTCTCGCCACCAACTCCAGTACATTAAAAGGTTTGGTCATGTAGTCATCAGCGCCAGCACTCAGCCCCAGGATCTTGTCCATGTCTTCCGACCGCGCACTCAAAAATATGATGGGCGTATTCTGCTCACCCCTCACCCTGCGGCAGATTTCTAACCCGTCGATGCCGGGCATCATAATATCAAGAATCAGCAGATCAAACGTCTCGCTTAACGCCAAATCTAACGCTGTGGCCCCGCAATAAGCTACACATACTTCATACCCCTCATTGCGTAGGTGAATAGCAATCAGATCAGCAATTTCCTGTTCATCATCTACTACTAAGATGCGCGGCATCTAGCTCCTCCTCCCAAAATCCTGCCACGGTTTGGCAAGTTCCCGTATTCCTTAACTGCATGATATACTGAGATGACCCTCTGGGCAAGGAAGGAGCCTGCACGTGAAGAAAGGTGATATTGTTCTTGTCGCATTGCTTGGAGTGCTAGCGCTAGTAAGCTGGCTTTATATTAGTAGTCTAAAAAGCGATCAAGTCACCGCCCTAGTGCTACAGGATGGGATGGTTATCCAGGAG
>ENA-UOOI01003596-UOOI01003596.1-fermentation-metagenome-genome-assembly--contig:-NODE-3596-length-11425-cov-9.780915_pt1 | contig 11425 bp, 11 predicted proteins | sample MGYA00245779_ERZ724027 | MGnify/ENA primary metagenome ERZ724027 (study PRJEB28704, sample SAMN03018318) | fermentation metagenome | biome: anthropogenic terrestrial biome; feature: soil; material... | reverse complement strand
ATAGTGGCAAATGGTATAAAATTTGTATGTGAAGTTGCCAATATGCCATGCACTAATGAAGCTGAACAGTATTTCTTAAAAAACAACATAATACTTGGACCTTCAAAGGCAGTAAATGCAGGCGGAGTTGCTACTTCAGCCCTTGAAATGGCACAAAACAGTGAGAGATTATCTTGGTCGGCAGATGAAGTTGATGAAAAACTTCATAATATAATGATAAATATATATAATAATTGCAAGAATGCATCTCAAGAATACGGATTTGGGTACAACTTATTGGCAGGAGCTAATATTGCCGGATTTGTGAAAGTGGCAGATGCAATGTATGCACAGGGAATATACTAATACGGGCAATATCACTGTGGATTTAAAACAGGCGGATTTATAATAAATTCGCCTGTTTTTTATTTTACAATTCCTATAATATTCAAAAGTTATAAATATTATATTAAATTTATATTGAATAAATTTGCATAGTATATTACTATAATAGGGTAATATACTTATTCCTATACAAAATAAGGTGCGTGAACTAATGACAAAAATAATAGTAATCGGCGGCGGTCCCTCGGGAATGATGGCTGCGATAACCGCCGCATCAAATAACAATGAAGTTGTTTTAATAGAGAGAAATGAAAAATTGGGCAAAAAGATGTTTATATCAGGAAAGGGAAGATGTAATATAACAAATGGGAAAGATATAGAGGAATTTTTCGATTATATTCCCGGAAACCCCCATTTCCTTTACAGTTCCCTTTATTCATTTACAAATGAAGATACTATAAAATTTTTTAATAAATTAGGAGTCAAACTGAAAATTGAGAGAGGGGATAGGGTTTTCCCTGTATCAAATAAGTCCTCTGATCTAATTGAAGCCATGAAAAAACAGCTTATAAAAGAAAAGGTCAAGATAAAATTAAATTCCAGAGTGAAAAAATTTATCTGTCGTGACAGGGTTATAAGTGCAGTTCAGCTTGAAGATAATTCCATAGTGGAAGGTGATTATTTTATGCTCTGTACTGGTGGGCTATCTTATCCTCAGACTGGTTCTACAGGAGATGGATATAAATTGGCCAAAGGGATGGGTCATACTATAATGGAGTTAAATCCATCACTTGTGCCGATAGAGATAGAAGAAGGCTGGATAAAGAAACTGCAGGGTCTTTCATTGAAAAATGTATCTTTAAGTATAGTTGATTCAAAAAATAAAATTTTGTATAGGGAATTTGGCGAAATGTTGTTTACCCATTTTGGTATATCTGGTCCTATTGTTTTAAGTGCAAGCAGGGTGGTAAAAGACAATACAAATTTAAGGGCAGTTGTAAATTTAAAACCTGCCCTGCAAGTTGAACAACTGGATAGGAGACTGCAGAGAGATTTTCTAAAGTATTCAAACAAAGATTTTAAGAATTCTCTGGATGATCTATTACCCAGGAAATTAATAGAAATAGTTATAGATTTATCCAAAATAGTTCCAAGTAAAAAGTGCAATTCCATAACTAAGGAGGAAAGGATGGATTTGGCGAATCTACTTCAGAACCTTTCTATGACCATAAAGGGGCTCCGGCCCATATCAGAGGCAATAATTACCTCAGGAGGGATAAATACGAAAGAAATAGATCCATCTACTATGAAATCCAAAATAATATCCAATCTATATTTTGCAGGAGAGTTGATTGATGTAGATGGTTATACAGGCGGATTTAACATGCAGATTGCATTATCCACTGGATTTTTAGCAGGGACTCAAATGACACGAATACGTTAAATTAATCCTATAAAATAAAGGATTTTATAGTTTTTTATAGAATAATAGAATATATAAATAATTAATGGCTTTATCAAGAAAGGCGGAATAATATTTTGAATATATCTGTCGCAATCGATGGTCCTGCAGCTGCAGGCAAGAGTACTATAGCAAACATTATAGCCCAAAAGTTCAACCTAATGTACATAAATACGGGGTTTATGTACAGGGCTGTTGCTTATATATGTATGGAAAAAAGCATACCTTACACAGATACGTCAAGCGTTTGCAAAGTTGCAAAATCACTTGAAATGCGCTTTAAAAATGACAGAATTCTGGTAAACGGCAGGGATTTGACTGAATCTATAAAAAAACCCAGTGTAAGCAATAATGTATCAAACTATGCCGCTATTCCCGAGCTGCGAAAATTATTGGTAGATATGCAGCAAAAAATGGCATTGAAATGCAATGTGATTATGGATGGACGGGATATAGGCACTGTAGTTCTAAAAGACACCCCCTTAAAATTTTTTCTTACGGCCAGCGCCGGTGAAAGAGCCAGGAGGAGGTGCAGGGAACTTAAGGAGAAGAATATACCTGCAGAATATGATAAAATATTAAATGATATAATTAAAAGAGATTATATGGATTCGCATAGGGAGATATCTCCTCTTGTGAAATCGGAAGATGCCTTAGAAATAGATTCTTCTAACCTTTCTATTTCGGAAGTGGTAGAAGTTATTTCGAAATACATAATAGAAAATTCAAGGTGAAATTATGAAAATTGTACTGGCAGAAAAATCTGGATTTTGTTTCGGAGTAAAAAGAGCTGTGGAAGGAGCTGTAAATACTCAAAAAAAATTCAAAAAAAATATATATACTTTGGGTCCTTTGATTCATAATAATAGTGTAGTAAAAAAATTAGAGGAAAAAGGAATATTTCCTCTAAAAGAAGATGATATGGATAAACTCGAAGAAGGAGATGTAGTTATAATACGTTCCCATGGAGTACCTAAATCTACATTTACTCTTCTAAAAAATAAAAAAGTAAATGTAATAAATGCTACATGCCCGTATGTTTCGAATATACAAAAAAAAGTAGAAAAATATTATAAATTGGGGTATTCTATATTAATAGTAGGTGATAAGACTCACCCTGAAGTACTGGGCATAGATGGCTGGTGTGAAAATACTGCAATTATATCTAAAAATGGATCAAACCTGGAAAAACTTCCACCAAAACTTTGCATAGTGTCACAGACTACAGAAAAGCAGTCCAACTGGCAGAAAGTGATGAATGTAGTAATCAAGCAGTGTAAAGAGTTCATTGCTTTTAACACAATATGCAGTGCTACAGGATTTCGACAAAAATCTGCAGATGATATTTCAAAAAAAGTTGACGCAATGATAGTATTAGGGGGTAAAAATAGTTCCAACACCACTAAATTATATGAAATATGTAAAAGTAATTGTATAAATACCTTTCATGTTGAAAATTCAGGAGAAATACCTGATAATATAATTAGATCTAATAAAATAAAAACTATAGGTGTTACAGCAGGAGCTTCAACACCAGATTGGATAATAAAGGAGGCAATTTTGAAAATGAGCGATGACAAAAATTTAGCATTAAAAAATGAGCAATTATCTTATATGGATAAAAATGATACTCAAATAATATTAGGAGAAAAAATTAAAGGGACTGTAATATCTGTAAACCCAAATGAGGTCTTTTTAAATATAGGATATAAATCAGATGGTATACTTCCCAAAGTAGAGATAACCAAGAATGAAGATGATGACCTGGAAAAATTGATACATGCGGGAGACGAAATGGAAGTCAAAGTAATTCGAAGGCAAAATGAGGATGGATATGTAGTACTGTCCAAGATAGAACTGGAAAGGGAAAATGCCTATAGAGAATTAAAAGAAATCAATGGAAAAGATACCGTGGTAGAAGTCACAGTGAAAGAAGCTGTAAAAGGCGGACTTGTGGCAAATTACAAGGGGGCGAGAGTCTTCATACCTGCTTCCCATGTAGAACTATATCATGTAGATGATCTTTCTCAATATGTAGATAAAGAATTGGACGTAAATATAATCGAATATAAGGAAGAGAGAAGGGGAACCAGAGTAGTAGCTTCGAGAAGAGAAATTTTACGGGCAGAAAGAGAGAAAAGAGAAGAGAAGACATGGAATATTCTTGAAAAGGATACAGTAGTAGAAGGAGAAGTTAGAAGATTGACTGATTTTGGAGCCTTTGTGGATGTACAGGGAGTTGACGGTCTGCTTCATGTATCTGAATTATCCTGGGGAAGAGTAGATAAGCCAAGTGATGTTTTGAAAATAGGTGATAAGATAAAAGTTTATATATTGGATGTAGACAAAGAAAAGAGAAAATTGTCATTATCACTTAAAAAACTTATGGAAAATCCCTGGAATAATGTTGATGTAAAATATCCAGTGGGAAGCGTAGTACTTGGGAAAGTAGTCAGGTTTGCAAGTTTCGGTGCTTTTGTTGAATTGGAACCGGGAGTAGATGCACTTGTCCATATATCTCAGATAAGCCACAAGAGAATAGATAAACCTGAAGATGTATTGAAAGTAGGTCAGGAAGTAAAGGCAAAGATTCTGGAAGTAAATAGGGATGATGAAAAAATAGCATTGAGTATAAAAGAGGTAGACGATATTTAAACCATGCCCTAAAATCTGATTTACCGCCAATGTTTATCCAATATATGAAGAAAATTAGAGTAATATTTAAATATTTCAAATATATATTGACTTTTTCATTATTTTTGATAGAATTTAATTGTTATATTTTATCTAGGGGGTAAATATGAAAAATGAATGAATTAGGGCGGCACATTTTAGCGGAAATCTATGGATGCGATGCTAGAATATTGAATGATGAAGATTTTATAAAAAAAGTAATGGTGAATTCTGCACTAAAAGCAGGTGCTGAAGTAAGAGAAGCTATTTTTCACAAATTTAGTCCGCAGGGTGTCAGTGGTGTAGTTATAATATCAGAATCACATCTGACTGTTCATACATGGCCAGAACTTGGTTATGCTGCTGTGGACGTATTTACTTGTGGAAATAGAATAAATCCTTGGGATGCATGTAATTATATGACTGAAAAATTCAATGCAAAAAATATGACGGCTACAGAAGTAAAGAGAGGTATATTTGAACAGGCCGTGGAAGTAAAAGCCTCAAATATATAAGAGATCATCGAGCAGGGTGATCTTTTATTTTCTATTATTATATACCATACAGGGTGAAAATTGAATGTATAAATGTATGAAGCTGATAAAGAAAAATCTAAAGTATTTTAGAATATTGAATGAAAAGCGGAATCTGTTCAATTCTTTAAATAAGGATTTTTTCCAAATTTATGATAATTGCAATTTTATACAGCAAATTATTTTAAGAAATAAGGTCAAACTAATCAGAAATAGAGCTAGGTATATAGGCTATATTTGGACAGACTTCTACCCTAGAGACATCTGTTACATAAATGCCATGAACGTAGTATATGAATACAGAAGCACCGATATATTGCCCTATAAGTGCTTGATAAATACCATAAAGAAAAATTATATTATAAAATATTTTTGCGAAAGCAATAACTATAATTTTAGATTATTAAAGAAGGTGGGATTTGAAAAAAAAGATGGTACTTTGATTTTATACAGGGATCTGCCTGAAAGTATAGATTTTACTTTAAATGAAGAGTTGGAATTTGAATTAATGCAAAAGGGCAGAGATGAGAAAAAAAGATGTGAAATACAGAATAAAATATTTCAGGATAACAACAGGATTCCGCTTACTTTGGAAGATATTTTTTTTGATGAAATACAGGATTATTATTTTGAAAAAGGTGCAGTTTTCTTGAAAAAAAACGATAGATATATAGGATATGGTCAATTCATAATTGAAAAGGGAATGCCTGTTATAGTAAATTTTGGTATAATCAAAGAATTCAGGGGTAGAGGATACAGCAGATATTTTCTGATATACATATTGAATCTAATACATTTCAATGGATTCAATAAAATAATAATAAAAGTGAAAAATTCTAACTACATAGCTTTAAATCTGTATAAAAGCGTTGGGTTCAAGGTAAAAAGGGAACAGTGCCTTTTAGAACTAAACCACAGAAGGTAATATATAAAAAATTCCCAGCTAACTGGGAATTTTTTATATATTACCTCTTAATCAATCTCTTGTCTTTTTATATTCATCCAGTGCTATCTTTAATAATCTTACAGCTTCTTTTAAGTCGTCACAATTCAGACAATAAGATATTCTTATTTCATCTTCTCCCAATCCCGGAGTAGCATAAAAACCGTTGGCAGGAGCAACCATTACTGTTTTTCCGTCTTTCTCAAAATCAGTTAACAGGAATTTTGAAAAATCTTCTGCATTTTTGACAGGTAATTTTGCAACTACGTAGAAGGCACCGCTCGGTTTCTTGCATATCAAGCCGGGTATCTTGCCAAGACCCTCCATTAGAATATCTCTTCTTTTTTGATATTCCTCTCTTGTTTTAACAAAATAACTTTCCGGAGTATCTTTTAAGGCAGTTGCTCCAATCTGTTCTACAGTAGGTACACAAAGTCTGGACTGGCACAATTTCATCACATTGTGGATAAACTCCTTGTTCTTTGAGGCTGCTAATCCAATTCTTGCGCCACAAGCACTGTAGCGTTTGGATATACTATCCACAACTATTACTCTATCTGCAATATCCTTTAAGCTGAGTATAGAAGTATATTTCAGTCCATCATATACAAATTCTCTATAAACTTCATCTGCTATAAGGAAGAGGTCGTGTTCTTTAGCTATATCTCCAAGCATTCTTAGTTCTTCTGCAGTATATACTGTACCTGTCGGGTTTCCGGGGTTTGATATCATAAGTGCTCTTGTCCTATCGGTTATTTTGCTTTCTATTACCTCTTTACTTGGAAGGTGAAAACCATTTTCTGCTTTTGTCAAGTATGGGACCATCTTAGCTGAAGCTGTTTCTGCAAATCCATTATAATTTGTATAAAATGGCTCAGGAGAAATTATTTCATCTCCAGGATCACATAAAGTCATAAAGGTAAGCATTATGGCTTCACTGCCTCCATTAGTCACTACCAGCTCGTCTTTAGTAAATTCTGTACCCCATTTTTTGTAATATTCTATGAAGCTTTCCTGTAGCTCGTCCATTCCTTGCGATTCCGTATATGACAGAACATCTGTCTTAAATCTTTCAATTGCCTTGAAAAACAGGTCTGGAGTCTTTACATCAGGTTGTCCAATATTTAAATGGTATACCTTTACACCTCTCTTTGTTGCGGCAGTTGCATAAGGCGCCAATTTACGTATAGGTGAAAATTTCATGTTTAAAATTCTATTTGATAATTTCATAGGAAATACCCCTCCACTTTTGATTTAAATTAACTAAACTGTAGTATGAATGTAAGAATAAAATCTTTTCATTTAGATAAGTTTTTTATGGGAATGTGAATTGATTTTAATTCAAACATGCTTTGATTTTGAAAACTGTTAAAGTAACCTCTGTCTCCAATACAATCGGCTCTCAATCTACCCCTTTTTTCTGTTAATTCTATAGAATTTTTTATATCATACATGTTATCCTCTCCCTTTAGAGAAAGTTTAACCTAAAAGGAGAGATTTTATTCTATAGATTAATAATATTTGTAGAGTACTTTTCCAAGCCGCTTAATTCCCTCTACAATTTTTTCCTCTGACATACATGAATAATTTAGTCTGAAATGATTGTCACGTCCGCCGTTTGGGAAGAAAGAACCTCCTGGAACGTAGGCTACTTTTTCTTTTAATGCCTCTTCCAATATCTTTTTAGAACTTAATCCTTCTTTTAACTCAACCCAAGCAAATAGCCCTCCATAAGGATTTGTGTGTTTAATTTCCTTTGGAAAGTACTCGTCTATGCTTCTCAGCATAAGAGTTCGACGTTTGCCATAAACCTTTTTTATATCGTCTATGTGTTTACCTAGATCGTATGTCTCCATAAATTTTGCAGTAGCTCTTTGGTCCAAACTACTTGATTGAAGATCTGCCCCTTGTTTTATTATAACATATTTTTGAAGTACTTCAGGTGAAGCACATATCCAGCCGGTTCTAAAACCAGGACAAAATGTTTTTGAATACGTCCCAAGATATATCACCCATCCGTCTTTATCAAAACTTTTTATAGAAGGATGAGTCGTGCCTTCGAAGATAAGTTCACCGTAAGGATTATCCTCAATTACAGGAACCTTGTATTTACTTGCAAGTTCAGCCAACTTTTTTCTCCTGTCGTCGGACATGGTTATTCCTGTAGGGTTTTGAAAATCTGGGATAGTATAGATCATTTTAACTTTTTTATTTTTCTTAAGTTCTTCCTCAAGTTTTTCTATTATCATACCGTTTTCATCCATCTCTATCTCAGTAAATTTAGGTCTGTAAGCCCTAAATGCATTAAGTGCTCCCATATAGCTTGGACTTTCGCATACAATAGTATCCCCTTCATTTACAAACATTTTTGCTGAAAATTCAATTCCCTGTTGGGAGCCGCTGGTTATTATTATGTCATCACCAGTAACATGTACCCCTGAATTAACCATCCTTTGATTTGCTATTATTTCCCTTAAGGGTTTAAATCCTTCTGTAGTACTATACTGCATAGTACCAATTCCATCTTCGTCTAAAATATTCTGCATTACTTTTTTCATTTCTTTTACAGGGAAAAGTTCCGGTGCAGGTAATCCTCCGGCAAAAGAAATTATTTCAGGCATTTCAGTTAATTTCAATAGTTCCCTTATCTCTGAAGCTTTTAGTCCCTCCGCTCTTTGTGAAAAACTTATTTCCATGAAAAAACCCCCCTAAATTTTAAAAATGCAATAATTCCTTTATCACCTTCCTTAAATTAATATATTTGAATTACTATTTTTTGTAATTTGAGGTAATACATATTAAAAGTCAAAAAAATCAGAAAAATCACATTAATATCATTTTCTTTATAGACGTATTACCTTCTACTATAATAATATAATTTTTAGAGGATATTTTCAACAATAATTTAAATATATTTACTTTAAATATGCACATGTTGTTACTATAATGGAGGATTTATTGTTAATTTTATTTTACAAAGATTAAATATTGAATTAAAAGAATTAATCTATCATGGACAATATAAAACAAAATTGAGGTGAAACCCATGAATGATAATATTGATGCTGAAACCAAAATTATAGATGAACTGATATATAACATCAATAAAAAGAAATATGACAAAAACGACAGACTGCCTTCGGAAAATGATTTGGCTGATATTTACAAAGTTCCAAGAATAGTGGTTAGAAAGGCTTATGAGAGGTTACAGGAGATGGGTTATATCTATTCTAAATGGGGTAAAGGGAGATTTTTGAAGCATAAACATGAACTCATAGATCTCGTTTTATCTGGTGACAAGAGTTTTAGTGAGAAAATGATAAAAAAAGGATATGATTTTTTATCAAAAAATGTATGCTTTAAAAGGATAAAATATAACAGAAAAATTTTTACGGAATTAAATGCAGATGCCGGTGACAAGATATATAAGGTTGCAAGACTCAGAATCATAGATCACATACCCATGGCGTTGCATGTATCCTATGTTTCTTCAACTACTTTCCCTAATATAGAAAATTTTGGCGATAAAATAACATCCATGTTTGAGTATTACCGAAATAACGGGTACAGTGAATTCATGTCAAGTAAGAGTATTTTAAGTGTTTCCTTTCCCACGGAAGGAGAGCGAGAAATATTGAAATGCCGGAGTCTGATTCCTCTGCTGATATTGGAAACCAATTCCTGCGATGCCAAGACCAAAAAGATACTTGAATATACAAAAATACTTTATAGATCCGATCATTTCAAATATATAATCAAATAATAACATTTCAAAATTGACTAAAAAGCTGTGTATAAAATTATACACGGCTTTTTTACATTAATTAATATTATTTAACACAATTAACCTAGATTTTACTTCTTAAAACTTGGCAACAGGATATAATAAAAATTGCTAGAGAGGAGTTGAAAAAATGAAAAGACGAAGAAGAACTGAAATCCTGGTTAGAGGTTCCGAAAAACTTGCAGAAAGCCTCTTCGAGGAAATAGAAAAAAAATATGAAATAAAGATGATAGAAAAACCAAATACTGGTCTCGTTATGGTGAAAATGCGTGAAAGTGCTAAAAATTCATTATTTTACTTGGGGGAAGTACTTGTAACTGAAGTAAAGGTACAGATAAATAAAAAATTTGGATTGGGAATTGTAAAAGGTTATAGACCGGATTTGGCATATTGGCTTGCAGTTATTGATGCAGCTTACAATTCAAATCTAGAAGAGACAAATGCATGGGAAAAAATGCTAGTTGAAGAAGAAAAGAGGATAAAAAAGGCAGAATCTTTAAAAGAGGCCCAAATTTTAAAAACCAAAGTAAACTTTGAGACGATGAAGGAAGGATAAGTATGGAGATTGATATGGTTCACGATATACAGAAAGCTTATAGAAAATTATTAACTTGCATGTCAGAACCTGGCGTTATAAAAAACATAGATGAAGAAAGTAAAAAAATTCATATGGATATAAAATTTTTCAATTCCACATTAGTATTGATGTTCATGCTACTGGATTCAGAGGTGAGTTTCAAAATTATTTCTAAAAATGAGAATGAAGTTTCCAGTATCGTAAGGCAGCTGACTTATTCAAAACCCGAGTGCATTGAAAAAGCCGATTTCATATTTATATTGGAAGATGCAGACATAATTATGTTAAAAGAGGCACTTGCTTGTGCAAAACCTGGAAATTTAATAAATCCTCATAGATCAGCTACTGTAATTGTGGAAACTTCTAAAATAAGTAATGAAAAAAAATTTTTGCTTAAGGGACCTGGCATAAAGGATAAAAATTATATGGATCTGCAGCTGAATGGAGTCTGGTTGGACAGTTTACACAATAAAAATGTAGAGTTTCCCATGGGAATAGACATGATTTTTGTAGACAGATATTCGAATATAATATGTCTGCCAAGGACTACAGAAGTTACAAAGAAGGTGGATTAATGTGGGATATGTGGCTGTAAAAGGTGGAACTAGGGCTATAGAAGAGTCTATTAGAAGAGTAAAATATGAAAGATTGAAAAAGGGCAGTATTTTAAAAGTCAGCGATATAGAAGCAGGTATGAGGGGACTTATTGATCAGGTAATGTCGGAAAGCAGCCTGTACTCTGAAAAATTGGCGGCTATTGCAATCAAGCAGTCAGAAGGTAATTCTGAAGAGGCGGTATTTTTACTTAGGGCTTACAGATCTACGCTGTCAAGAAAACATTATACAAGGACGGCTGAATCGAAAGACATGCATATAGAAAGAAGAATCTCAGCTAGTTTTAAAGATATACCGGGGGGACAAATTTTAGGAGCATCTCGTGATTATACCCATAGACTTATAGATTTTGATCTTGTCGATGAATCCAAGGGAGAATCCCTGAAATGGCTAAAGAAGTTTGAAAATGATATTTCTTCTAAAGTCCCTCGGGAAAATCTTAGGAATTTACCCAAAGTTTTGGATTATTTAAGAGCAGAGGGACTTATCAGGTCCTATAAAAATGATGACAGAT
>ENA-UOOI01003594-UOOI01003594.1-fermentation-metagenome-genome-assembly--contig:-NODE-3594-length-11428-cov-2.992174_pt1 | contig 11428 bp, 13 predicted proteins | sample MGYA00245779_ERZ724027 | MGnify/ENA primary metagenome ERZ724027 (study PRJEB28704, sample SAMN03018318) | fermentation metagenome | biome: anthropogenic terrestrial biome; feature: soil; material... | reverse complement strand
CTGCGACATCCTGCTCCCAAAGCAGGCGCGCTACCAGCTGCGCTACACCTCGGCATTAATTTTATGCTTTATGTTAAATCTTATACATTACGTAAAGAATAGTATATATCAGGATTCGTATTTTGTCAAATAAACTTGCTGTGTGCAGGGATGGCTTTATATATAAGGAAGAAAAGGCCCTGCTGCGGGCGGGTCTTCCTTATAATGCTTTATTGCGGTGGAGCTGTGCGGATTTTACACAATCTTTACATTCCTAATATTAAACTGTGCTTTCGTGGACTTTGTAAAACGGGTATATTAAACTTGTAAGAAAAATATTAAGGAGTGAAAAGTATGAAAAAATTTTTTGCCGCCTTTACCGCTGCGCTACTCGTTGCAATGTCGTTCTCTGCTTGTTCTGGAACCGGAACATCAGGAACTGACTCAGGAGCGACTGAATCTTCCTCTGGGGAAGGGCTGTCAGGAAGCATAAATATTTCCGGCTCGTCGGCGCTGCAGCCGCTTGTGCAGGAAGCTGCGGACAATTTTAAAAAAACTAACAAGGGCGTTTCAATTACCGTGAACGCCGGAGGTTCCGGCACAGGGCTGCAAAACGTGGCCGACGGAACTGTGGATATAGGGAATTCTGATGTTTTCGCTTCTGAAAAACTGCCGGATGATAAAGCTTCCGAGCTTGTTGACCATATAGTGTGCGTCGTCGGCGTTGCCGTCATTGCAAATCCGGATATCGGAGTAACGAATATTACAAAAGAACAGTTAAAGGGTATCTTCACTGGAAAGATTACAAATTGGAAGGACATAGGAGGAAAAGACCAAAAAATAGTGCTGATAAATCGGCCTAAGTCCTCGGGAACACGTTCCCTTTTTAAAAAGTACGGCCTTGATGGCGAAGAAGAAAAAACTGGCGAGGCACTCACGGAAGATAACTCCGGCACACTTAAACAGAATGTTGCCCAAACACCCGGCTCTGTAGCTTACCTTGCTTTGTCTTACCTAACGGATGACAAGGTAATGTCTTTGTCAATAGACAGCGTAAAGCCTAATTACGATAATATTTACAGCGGTAAATACAGCATATGGGGTTATGAACATATGTATACAAAAGGCACGCCGTCGGGACCTGCGAAAAGCTTCCTTGAGTATTTTAGCAGTACGGAAGCTGAGAAGACCATCACAGATATGGGGTATGGCCTGTCAAGCAAGATGACAGTAAAGCGCGATGCACCTGAAAAATAGCGGGAAATAAAATTTAATAAGTCACTGGCGCCTTCCTGCTTTAAAAATTGTTTTATGGGGGAAGGCCCAAGGCATATATAAGGAAAGGACATTGAATTGAAAACCGAGAAATTTAAAAAGGAATATTTAGGGCGTACTGTCGTAACCGCCGCGGGAATTTTTATAATCATCCTGACGCTCGCAATAGGGGCTTTCCTTTTTTACCGCGGGAGCGCTACTTTTACGGTAAACCACCACAGCGTCGCCGAGTTTCTATTTTCTCCGGACTGGAACCCTGCGGATATCGGTGAAGGCGGAACTGTCGGGGCGGCTGTTTTCATAGTAGGCTCCATAGTTATAAGCCTGCTTGCGCTGCTTATTGCAACGCCTTTCAGCATTGCGGCGGCGCTTTTTATGGTGGAGATATCCCCTAAAGTAGGGGCGAAAATACTCCAGCCGGCAGTGGAAATTTTTGTGGGCATACCGTCCGTCGTGTACGGCTGGGTGGGGCTTACGGTACTTGTGCCGTTCCTTGCCTCGGTTTTTAACCTGGCGTACGGGTACAGCGTTTTAGCCGGCGCTGTCGTCCTTGCAGTTATGATATTCCCGACTATCACAACCGTAGCGGCGGATGCCATACGCGGGGTTCCGGCTGAGTACAAGGAAGCATCTTACGGCCTCGGCTCTACGCGCTGGCAGATGCTCCACAAGGTTGAAGTCCCCGCGGCGCTGCCAGGCATACTTACCGGGGTTGTCCTTGGGCTTGCGCGCGCGTTCGGCGAAGCGCTCGCGGTTTCAATGGTAATAGGCAAGATGCAGGCGTTCCCTGCAGGCCTGCTTTCACCAACGACTAACCTTACTTCGGAAATAACGGCGGATATGGGCAACACTACCTCCGGCAGCGAGTGGAACAACGCGCTTTGGTCCATGGCGCTGCTTTTGCTTATAATATCCTTCATATTTATCCTGCTTATACGTATTGTCGGCAGGAAAAGGAGGGCTTAAGCTAATGGATGCGAAACATAAACACGCTAAAACCGCGGACAAGGCCGCGACAGTTATACTTTATATTATAGCGGGATTTTTCCTCGTGCTTTTGGCCGCTTTTACCGTGTATGTCTTATACCGCGGAGCGGTTTCGTTCAGCCCTGAATACCTGAGCTTTACGCGGCAGGGAATAGGCGTGCAGTTTTTCAATACGGTATACCTTGTCTTCCTTTCGCTTATTATCTGTGTCCCGATAGGCATTGCGGCGGGCATATATATGGCGGAGTACGCCGGCAGCGGCAGGCTCACCCGTTTTTTGCGCATGTGCATTGAAACACTTGCGTCGCTTCCGTCCATAGTCGTGGGCCTTTTCGGCTACCTTGTGTTTTTGGTTATGACAGGACTGCACTGGAACATGCTTGCGGGCGCGCTTGCGGTTTCAATACTTAACCTTCCGTCGCTTACTACGGTTACGGAGGACGCCTTCGGTGACGTACCTGACCTTTACCGCGACGGCAGCTTAGGCTTAGGCGCTACGCACTGGCAGACAATAACGAAGGTGCTTCTGCCAGTGGCGCTTCCGCGTATTATAACCGGTATAATAATGGCGGCCGGCAGGGGGTTCGGCGAGGCGGCCGCGCTTTTGTTTACATCGGGCATGAGCTCGGACGTTGACTTTTCAAACTGGAACCCCATGAGCATAAACTCCCCGCTCAGCGTCATGCGCCCGGCGGACACACTTGCGGTACGCATTTGGGCGCTGAAAACCGAAGGCGTCGCCGCTAACGCGGACAAGCTGTCGGATATCTCCGCGGCCGTGCTTATACTTATGGTTTTCGTATTCAGCCTCGCTTCACGCCATATCGGCGCGCGGCTCGAAAACAGGCTTACCGGCGGCAAAGGAGGAAAATAATGGGTACTAAAATACTGGTACAGGACATGAACCTGTACTACGGCGATTTTCAAGCGCTTAAGAACATAAACATGAGTATTTCAGAAAATAAAGTCACGGCGCTTATAGGCCCTTCAGGCTGTGGAAAATCAACCTTTATAAAATCCATAGACAGAATGAACGACCTTATAAACGATGTAAAAATAGACGGTAAAATACTCCTTGACGGTGAAGATATATACTCAGGCGGCGTTGATGTGACGCTGCTCCGCAAGCGCGTGGGGATGGTCTTTCAGAAAGCGAACCCGTTCCCGATGACTATTTATGATAATATAGCTTACGGCCCGCGGATACACGGCGTCAAGAGCCGTAAGAAGCTTGATGAAGCCGTTGAAAAAAGCCTGCGCGGCGCGGCGCTTTGGGAAGAAGTTAAAGACAGGCTGAAAAAAAACGCGCTTGGCCTTTCGGGCGGGCAGCAGCAGCGCCTGTGCATAGCGAGGGCCCTCGCCGTAGAGCCCGAGGTGCTGCTTATGGATGAACCTACAAGCGCCCTTGACCCTATATCGACAATGAAGATAGAGGAACTCATTTCTACACTTAAAGATAAATATACTATAGTAATAGTAACGCACAATATGCAGCAGGCGGCGCGCATCTCAGACTATACGGCTTTTTTCCTGCACGGGGAAGTAGTAGAGTTCGCGCCAACGGCAAAGCTTTTTTCAATGCCGGAGGACAAGAGGACCGAGGACTACATTACGGGCAGGTTCGGCTGACGCCACGCTTTCTTACCGGCATGTACGCCTTAAAACGGCGGTTTGTTCCGTTCTAAAATTTACAAACATTTAATTTTTGTATATAATAAAGGAGGATATATAACAATGAGTGCAAGAGCCGAATTTGACAAGGAGCTTGAGGCCCTGCATTTGGACCTCATACGTATGGGCGGGCTGATAGACGAGGCCATTGACAATTCTATTACAGCTTTGGAAAACCGTGACCATGAGCTTGCAAGGGACGTAGTTGAGAACGACAGGCGCATAGACGACCTTGACCGCTCCATAGAGTCGCGCTGCCTAAGCCTGCTGCTTCGCCAGCAGCCGGTGGCGTCTGACCTGAGGGCTGTTTCCACGGCGCTTAAAATGGTGACGGATATGGAGCGCATAGGCGACCAGGCGGCGGATATCGCCGACTTGACGCTGCGTTTCGACGATACTCCTTTCATAAAGTCGCTTGAGCATATCCCGCTTATGGCGCGTATAGTTTCATCTATGGTAAAAGACAGCATACGCGCTTTCGTAGACGGGGATGCGCAGTTTTCCCAGGAAATAATTCAAAGGGATGAAAATGTCAACGGACTGTTTGAAACGGTAAAAAGAGAGATTGTCGCCATACTCGCGAAATCGACGGAGTCTGTCGACCAGGCTGTTGATTTTCTTATGATAGCAAAGTACCTTGAACGTATCGGCGACCATGCCGTTAATATTTGCGGCTGGGTCATATTCTCCGTAACCGGAAAGCATAAAAACGCTAAAATACTTTGAACACGGGCACGGCGCTGACATTATGGCGGGTGAAACGATGAAAAAACTTGTTTTCATAGTTGAAGACGATGAAAATATACGTGAAATCATCAGGTGCGCTTTGGCTTCCTGCGGGTTTGACGTCAGCGCGTTTGAAGACGCCGTTGAGATGTTCGGCGCCCTGGTTAAAAATATGCCGGACCTCATACTGCTTGATTTGATGCTGCCTAAAATGGATGGGCTTGAAGCGCTGAAAAGGCTTAAGTCTGACGTGAGGTACTCACATATACCTGTCCTTATACTGACGGCTAAAAGCAGCGAAACAGACAAAGTCAAGGGCCTTGACCTTGGCGCGGACGACTATATAACAAAGCCGTTCGGAGTACTTGAGCTTATGGCGCGTGTGAGGGCGGCTTTAAGGCGCGGTACCGACCTGCCTAACCGCACGGCCGTGTGTTCCGCAAACGGCCTCAGCCTTGATCCGGTGCGCCACGAGGTAAAACTTGACGGAAAGCCCGTAAACCTTACGCTTAAGGAGTTCGAGCTGCTGCATTTGCTTATGGCAAACGCCGGGCGAGTGCTTACGCGCAACGAGATCCTTGACAGCGTATGGGGGTACGGCTATACCGGAGAAACCCGCACGCTCGACATGCACATAAGGAGCCTCAGACGCAAGATAGGCGACGGTGTCGAAAACGGCGGGTTTATTACTACAGTGCGCGGGGTAGGCTATAAATTCAATCAATGATTATGCAGGCGGGGAGGGTGACGCGGCTTGAAACGCGCCGTTATGATTCGCAGCCTGATAATAGCGCTTGTCGCCATGCTCATTTCAGGCGCGGTTTCGTCGTTCGTCATAAGGCGGCAGTACGTTGAAAGCCGCCAAAAAGAAATGCGCGAGATGCTTAACGTTATCTCGTCCGCCAATTTCGGAAAAGATTATTATACGCTTGCCAAAAATATGGCCGGCCTTTCGGAAAATTCGCTGCGTGTGACGTTTATAGCCGGCGACGGGAGCGTCATGGGCGACAGCGCGGCGGACCCTAAAAAAATGGGAAACCATAAGTCGCGGCCCGAAGTCGCGGATGCTTTAAAGACAGGCTACGGGGAGGACGTGCGCCGCTCGCAAACCACTGGCACAGACATGCTCTATGCCGCTAAAAAGATGCCCGACGGCAGCATATGCCGCCTGTCGCAAAATCTTGGTGCCGTTTACCTGCGCGTGTGGTCACTGCTGCCCGGACTTTTGATAGGATTTGTTACCGCCGTGGCGGTAACGCCTTTTTTAGCATGGCGGCTTTCCAAACGCGTTGAAAAACCTTTCAGCGAGGTCGCCCTTTCGCTCGAAAACATAAACGCCGGCGGGTATGGCACAGACCTGCCTGAACCGGAGTATGCCGAGCTTGTGCCTATAGTACGGCAAATCAATACGCTGTCGCATAAAATAGTTTCTACGCTTTCGGAGCTTACCGAGGAACGCAACCGCATAACGTACCTTCTTGACAATATGAACGAAGGCCTCGTTGTGCTTGACCATGAGCAAAAAATACTTATAGCCAACCGCTCAGCGCGCTCTTTCTTCGGCACGCAGAAAAATCCGGAGGGCGGAAACCTGCTTAAACTTATAAATACGCCGCGGATTGTTGAGTCGGCCGCCAAGGTGGCCGATAGCAACGAATCGGAGTCGTTCGACTCAGTCTCGTATGACGGAAGCAAGATACTGCATCTTTTTGTAAACCCTGTTGCAGGCGACCGCAACGGCGGAGTGATCATTTTGATTACCGACGTGACGGCTACGCGCAAGGCTGAGCAGATACGATCGGAATTCATAGCCAACGCTTCACACGAACTGAAAACCCCGCTTACGTCCATAAAGGGTTTCGCTGAACTTATGGAATCGGGCATTATAACAGACACGCAAAAAACATCGCAGTACCTGTCGCTTATACGTTCGGAAACGGACAGGATGATTGTCATCATAAACGATATCCTCGATTTGTCGGAGCTTGAGTCCATAGAGGAAGATGCGGGCCAGACGGACGTTAGCATGCTCGATATAGCTAAAAAAGCGGCGGCGACACTTTCTGTGCAGGCCGCTAAAAAGGATGTTTCCGTAACGGTCTCCGGCGACGGCGGGACAGTCAGGGCAAACCCGAGCCGCATGGCGCAGCTTGCGGTAAACCTTATGGACAACGCCATAAAATATAACCGCGACGGCGGTAAAGTAATTGTCGCTGTGAAAAAACATAACGGCACGGTTACGTTTACCGTGGCCGACACCGGCGAAGGCATCCCGCCAGAGTCGCTTGACCGTGTGTTCGAGCGGTTTTACAGGGTAGACAAAAGCCGAAGCCGCAAAATGAGCGGAACGGGGCTTGGGCTTTCAATAGTTAAGCATATAGTAGAGCTGTACAAGGGGAAAATAAACCTTAAAAGCAAAATAGGAAAAGGCACCGTCATAAAAGTCACGCTTCCCTCGGGCGGCGGGCAGGTTTTGGAATAATATATAAAATTTAAGTTGACATAATTTTATGGCGGATGTATAATACATTTATATATTAACCGGGTTAATAATTACCGTATGCGGAGATTGTAATCTATGCCATCAAAAGATATTCAGGAAAATGTTCCCGAAATCTTAAAAACGCTTAGGGATATAAGCATAAACTCTATATTTAAGGATATAACCTTCAGCGAATACACTATCCTGAAAATAGCTTTCATTCTCAGGCAGGAGTCTAAAAACGACACGGTGTATGTTTCGCAGATTGTAAAAAGGCTCAGGTCGTCCACACCTTCAGTTTCAAAAGCACTGAGGAACCTTGAGGCAAAAGGGCTTATACGGCGTGAAACGGATCCCGCAAACCGCAGGCGGACGTTCGTTTGGCTTACGCCGGAGGGCTATGCTGCCGAAAAAGATTCCGACCGTGCTTTTTACGCCTTTTTTGAGAGAATATGCGGAAAAGTCGGAAAAGAAAACATGGAAACTTTCGGCAGGATTGCCGTTAAGCTGTCAGCGGCCATAACAACTGAACTGAAATCGATTCAAGAAAGGAGACAAGGACAATGAAGAGGGATTATTCCCAGATTACACCTCCTATCTCGGAGCTTGCGGGCGTATGCAATGCAAGCTACCCAATAAATCCGGAGTTATACGACAAGTACAAAGTAAACCGCGGGCTGCGTGATTTACAGGGGAACGGTGTACTTACAGGCCTTACAAAGATATCGGAGATCAAGTCTAAAAAGCTTGTCGACGGTGTCGAGGTGCCGTGTGCAGGCGAACTGTACTACAGAGGATACAATATAGAAGACCTCGTAAAAGGCTTTATTTCCGAAGGAAGGTACGGCTTTGAGGAGATAACCTACCTGCTGCTTATCGGAAAACTGCCTGACAAAGAAGAACTCGCCTCTTTTGAAGACCTGCTTAAGAGCTACCGTTCCCTCCCGACGTCTTTTGTACGCGACGTCATTATGAAGGCGCCGAGCACTAACCTTATGAATTCGCTCGCGAGGAGCGTGCTTACGCTTTATTCATATGACAACAATGCCGAAGATATAAGCATACCCAACGTCCTGCGGCAGTGCATACAGCTCATAGCGACTTTCCCGCTGATGTCCATATACGGCTACCAGGCTTATAATTATTATATTAAAAAGCAGCAGAGCTTTATCCTGCACGACCCTGACCTTAATTTGTCGACAGCTGAAAATATTCTGCATATGCTAAGGCCTAACAATGAGTACACAGAACTTGAAGCAAGGGTGCTTGACCTTGCCCTTGTCCTGCACGCCGAACACGGAGGGGGCAACAACTCAAGCTTTACCATACACGTGGTTTCATCCTCCGGAACAGACACTTACTCAGCGGTCGCTGCGGCGCTTGCTTCGCTGAAAGGGTCAAAGCACGGCGGGGCAAATATAAAGGTGTGCCAGATGTTCGACGACATAAAGGCCCACGTGTCGGACCCCGAAGACCGTGAAGAAATAGAGCGCTACCTTATTAAAATACTTAATAAGGAAGCTTTTGACCACTCGGGGCTTATTTACGGCATGGGCCATGCCATATATTCAGTTTCGGACCCAAGGGCGCAGCTGCTTAAAAGCTTTTTGTCTAAGCTTTCAGTCGAAAAGGGTAAAGAGCGCGAATACGCGTTTTACAATGCCGTCGAAGAAACGGCGCAGAAAGTCATTTCGAAAAATAAGACAATGTATAAAGGCGTGAGCGCCAACGTCGACTTTTACAGCGGCTTTGTCTACAAAATGCTCGGCATACCGACGGAGCTGTTTACACCGCTGTTCGCCATAGCGCGTATAGCGGGTTGGAGCGCACACAGGCTTGAGGAGCTTACAAACGCAAGCAAAATAATACGCCCAGCATACAAGGCTGTGAATGAACGTAAAAGTTACGTAATGCTTGAAAAAAGATAAAAAATGCCGGCGCTGGAAAACCAGCCCGGCTTTTTACACAGGCTCAATGTCAACAGTTGATGTTACCCCACAACTACCGGCATAGGGCAAAATAAAAAGCGCGTTCCGAGACGTTTTACACGTGACGGGGCGCGTTTTTTGCTTACAGACAAAGCGCGGAACCTGAGGAAAATGGTTTTATTGTTCCGGCAGCGCGGATTTATTCTATGTTAAGTTTCTTCCGCAGCATCCAGTCTGTAATGAAATAAAACACAGCTGCAAAAACAAGGGAGAAAATTATCATTGAAATAAGTTCCGTACGCATAAAGTACGCGAAGCTTTCACCGTCCATTATGTTTTTCCCAAAACGGCCGCCGTATACGTTTGACAAAATTATCTGCTGTACTATGCCAAAGCCTATGAATACGCCGAAACTCGCGAGCATTTTATGCTTTCCGCTAAGGTTGCCTATAACTATCGAAGCATATATCTGGAGTATGCACGCAAGCATGCTCAGTATTACAAAAATAATCGCTTCCGCCGTAAGCTGATGCGCGAGCGGACCGTACTTTTCGTAAACCTCTGAAATACCCATGCAGAATTTGCTGAAGCTCTGCATCGTATTTCCGTTTATAGTCATAATAAAAATCGAAAAGCCGGCGACTATGAGGCTTAAAGCTTCCCACATAAATGTAACTATGAGTTTTGAGTCTATATGGCTGTGTATACTTACGGGAAGCGTAAACGAAAGGTACCCTTCGTCGCCGAGCAGGTTCCTGTAAAACCGCCTTATGAGCACTACAAGCGTAACAACAAAAAGCGCTACTATAAAGGCTACGTATGTCATCATAGAAACGGTTGCCGCTATCTGCATAGCCTTGTTCGTACTGTTGCTGTATACGTAGGTGTTGTTTGCTATAAAAAATTTATTTAAAAGCGCAAGGGCTATTATAAGGCCGTAGATAGGGAGGAATACCCTCGCCGTCGACTTTATCTCATACTTTAAAAGCTTTCCTAACATTTGAACACCTCCCTGAAAAGCGCGTCCACACTTTTTCCCTCGTTCTCGCGTATATCATCGACGGTGGACGTCAGGACTATACTGCCTTTATTTATAAAAATGACGCCGTCGAGTATTTTTTCAACATCGCTTATAAGGTGCGTTGAGATGATGACAGTCGCGTTTTCACTGTAATTGGATATTATAGTGTTTAGTATATAGTCGCGGGTGGCCGGGTCAACGCCGCCGATGGGCTCATCAAGCACGTACAGCTCCGCTTCCCTGCTCATAACGAGTATGAGCTGCACTTTTTCTTTAGTTCCCTTTGACATGGTCTTAAGCCTGTCTTTCGGGTTGATGCCGAGGCGCTGCAGCATTTCGTATGCTTTGTCTTTCCTGAAGTCTTTATAGAAGTCGCCGAAAAAGTCCGTCATAGTCTTTACGTCCATCCAGTCGTTAAGGTACGTGCGCTCAGGCAGGTACGAGACTATCCGCTTCGTTTCGACGCCTGGTTTCATGCCATTGACGAGTATCTCGCCGCTTGTCGGCGTCAAAAGCCCGTTCATAAGCTTTATGAGCGTTGTCTTGCCGCTGCCGTTAGGGCCCAAAAGGCCTACTATCTGCCCTTTGGGAACAGCGAGGCTGACAGAATTCAGCGCAAGGCACCCGGGGTAATACTTTACAAGGTTCCTGCACTCCATTATGTTATCCATTTTGTTCACTCTCCTCAATCGTGCGGTCTAAAAATGCGGTTATCTGCGCGCTTGTGAAACCGAGTTTATACATCCTGCGCAAATATTCATCTGAGATTTCTTTTGCGTAACTTTTCTTTATCTCTTCTATTTTCTCTTTATCCTCGGTAACGAAACGTCCGCTCGTACGCTGCGAAAAGATAAGGCCGCTTCTCTCAAGCTGCGACATAGCCCGCTGCATAGTATTAGGGTTTACAGCCGCCTCCGCTGCGAGGTCGCGCACCGACGGCAGCTTGCAGCCCGGCGGGTACAGACCCGACACTACCATAAGCTCTATCCTTTCGACAAGCTGCGCGTAAATAGGCCTGTCGGACTTAAGCTCCCACGCCATATAATTACCTCCGTTCTAAGTGTACCAATATATTAATACAATATTATTAACGTTTTGTCAATAGGAAATTTGTAATATGTCAGTTTTGTTTTATCATATTTTTGGCGCCGAAGTATGTCGCCGCAAAGTAAGCCCCGTACACGGCGACAAATATGCCCGCTGTCGCAAGCGTGTTGGCGAGTACGTTAAGGTGGCCGGCTAACGTTATGATTTTGTTTACGGCGTATATGCCTACGGCTGAGTGAACCGCGGCAAGAGCAAGCGGAAGAAGAAAGTAAACGGAATCATAACGTTAGCCGGCCACCTTAACGTACTCGC
>ENA-UOOI01003593-UOOI01003593.1-fermentation-metagenome-genome-assembly--contig:-NODE-3593-length-11431-cov-4.199895_pt1 | contig 11431 bp, 11 predicted proteins | sample MGYA00245779_ERZ724027 | MGnify/ENA primary metagenome ERZ724027 (study PRJEB28704, sample SAMN03018318) | fermentation metagenome | biome: anthropogenic terrestrial biome; feature: soil; material... | reverse complement strand
GAACAGGAAGCCCTCACTTCAAAATCATGAGATTTAAGTGGTGGGAGTAGGTCACCAGAGGCCTTTTATATTTGAGAAAAGGTCAGGATTCGGAAATTGAAAGAAGCTAAAAACGATGTAATAAACAGGTGATGTCTGAGGAGAGTAGTATTGTAAATCTGAATTTAGAGGGGAATAAAAATAAAACATGGATATACATAATTTGAAAATGATAGGTCAGGGAAATACTGCTGAAATATATAAATATGGGGAAGATAAAATTATAAAGTTATTTCGAAAAGAAATTCCCAAAGAAGTTGCTGCACTTGAATATGAAAAGGCGGTATTTATACAAACTTACGTTGAGAATGTACCCAAAGCTTATGATTTTATAACAGAGAATAATCGCTATGGGATTATTTACGATAGAATTTATGGGATAGATCTAATAAAGATAATTATAAAGTCTATTGGTAAGATTAATCATTATTCTCGCACCCTTGCGCTGCTTCATATGTCAATCCATCAGAAGAAAGTTAAAGTAAATGAAGAGTTTTCTGTAAAAAATAAGTTGAGGTGTGATATAGAAGCAGTTGAAGCGCTTTCATATGAGCAAAAGGAGTTCCTGACTCAATATCTGAAAGAATTGCCAGATGGTGAGGTACTATGCCATTTTGATTTTCATCCCGGAAATATTATGATACAGGGGAAAGAACCAATTATAATTGATTGGATGACGGCATGTGTTGGTAACCCTTGTGCAGACATTGCCAGAACATATCTGATTCTTAACTATGGTGAATTACCCAATGGTACATATCTTGTCAGAAAACTGGTTCGTCTGTTCCAAAGACATGTTGGAAAAATATACTATCGTGAGTATTTAAAGCATTCAGTATTTACGGAGTCAGATATTGAAAAATGGATATTGCCAGTTGCCGCAGCACGATTACGAGAGTGGATTCCTGACAGCGAAAAAAAGATATTATCTAATTTAGTTAATGAAAAAATGAGAGCCATCAGAAACTAAATTTAAACTTTAGCAGAGGATAAAAATATGACTTTCGGCGGATATTCCATAAAGAATTTTACAACTGGCTCCCAATGCAGTATAATAAAAAATCATAGTTAATATCAGCGGAGAAAATAGTGAGAGAGGGATATTTCATATGTTGGAATTTAAGTACGACACACAGCTTTTAATCGAGGGCGAGAATCTCGATGAAGATGTAATCAGGGATTATTTTACGGAGAATTTTAAGGGAGATTGTCTGCTTGCGGTCGGAGATGATGAACTGATTAAGATACATTTTCACACGAATGAGCCTTGGAAAGTCTTAGCGTATTGCAGCAGTATTGGAGAGATATATGACATTGTAATTGAGGACATGGACAGACAGGCCAGAGGGCTGCAGGGATAAAGAACTTATCAGATAAGAGCAATCTTGGAAAGGCGGTACAATCATGGAGAGTAAAATCACAAGAGAAGAAGCTTTAGAACTTTTAAAAAAATACAACAAAGAGCCGTTTCACATTCGCCATGCTCTGACGGTGGAGGGAACGATGCGCTGGTATGCCGACGAACTTGGCTATAAAGATGAAGCGGACTACTGGGCGACAGTGGGGTTGCTTCACGACATTGACTTTGAAATGTATCCAGAAGAACACTGTCAGAAGGCACCTGAACTTTTGAGGAGCGGCGGTGTCGGAGAAGATATGATCCATGCAATCTGCTCCCATGGCTATGAAATCTGTTCAGATGTGAAACCAGAGCATGAGATGGAGAAAATCTTATATGCGGCAGATGAACTGACCGGTCTGATCGGCGCAGCGGCATTGATGCGCCCTTCAAAGAGCGTTTCTGATATGGAAGTCAAGAGTGTAAAGAAGAAGTTCAAAGATAAAAAGTTTGCGGCAGGATGCTCCAGAGACGTCATCCGTCAGGGGGCGGAGAATCTCGGATGGGATTTGAGCGATTTGTTTGAGAAGACCATTCTGGCTATGAGATCTTGTGAAGACTGTGTCAATCAGGAAATGGTGCAGTACGAAGAAAAAGAATGATGATATCAGGGTCATATCGTGTGAACAATGGCAGTATCATGTATGGTAATAAGGACTGTGGTGCAAAATATAAGTACCGCAGTCTTTTTTTATATTTTCAAGATTAAAAGTAAAACATTTATATTCAAAAAATTTCGAAGGATACATGACATTTATAGAAAATTGCGATATAATATTAAAATAGAAACAATTTAATGCAGACTATTATGAACAGGAGAAATGTCTATGAAAAGATATGAATTACTTCATGAAATGTATGACAAAGAGACCGGAGAATCCACAAGCAGTCAGACGAAAGATATTGAGACAGAAAATGTCGATGAATACCTGAAAAGCCAGATTGATCCTGCTTCTACTTACAAGAAACTGGACAGCGAAGAGGGAAGCGTTATATTCGAGGTGACGACATTCGGTCTGAAAGAACGCTATGTCTTCACAGAGTATGAACCATTGGATACCCCACTTGATCCACTTCTATAAGAAACAAAAACACTAAGTAATCCGCAGTATGATAGTATGATAGGCTTAGAGAGAAGAAAAAAACGTCGTATGGAGTAATGAAGCATGATATCTCTATACGGCGTTTTTTGTCAGAGCTGGCTTACACAGTTCTCACAGTTGGGGCCACATCCAATATCAAGTTCCATGTTGTTGACGGCCCAATTGATGACATTGCTTAGTGCGGGGAGAATACTTCTTCCTTTGTTGGAAAGAGAATACTCGACATGTGGTGGTACCTCATTGAACTGTTTTCGAATAACAAGATCCGCCTCTTCCAGTTCCCGCAATGACTGGGAAAGCATCATGTTCGTGATGTCCCCAAGCCTTCTCTTGATTGTACTGTATCTTAGAGGCTTATCACCAACCAGAACACAGATGATAGGCAATTTCCATTTCCCCCCGAGAAGTTTTAAGAGGTATCGGAGGGGACATTGAGCTTCCGTCAGTTCAGAACCTGTAATTTTTTTTGCTGGTTTGTCCAAAAAAACCCTTCTTTCTATTAGTATGGTTTTCCATACTAAATATTATTATACTGCGTACTTGCAATTTATTGATTTTATATTAAAATCATATCATGAATGAAACTGAAATACAATCGGCATTTGTAATGATCAGTTTCGTGAAGTGGCAGAAAATAATGGATAGATAAGTCAGAGAGCGGGAGGAATCTTAATAAATGAAAAGTCTAAATACTTTTATGGAAAACGGAATCAAGAATATCGTTGAAACGGCCGCGCGTTTTTATATGGGTAATTTTAAGGGCCAGGTTTTCCTGCACCATTTGGTATCATCTCTTAGAGAACATGCAAAGATAAGAGATGATTATGAGAAGGAGGGAGTACATATTCCACCTTTTTTAATTTCGAGCATTACGAACAATTGCAATCTGCATTGTGCCGGGTGTTACGCGAGGGCGAATGGAAACTGCAGTGACAGACGAGTGGAGATAATGGACAAAAAAGACTGGAGCAAGGTATTTGCAGAAGCAGACAAACTTGGCATTTCATTTATCCTGCTTGCGGGAGGAGAGCCTCTGATACGGAAAGACGTCATCAAATTGGCAGGGCAGTGCGAGAATATGGTATTCCCGATCTTTACGAATGGAACGATGATCAATGATGAATATATTGAATTGTTCGACAGTCACAGAAATCTGGTTCCGGTACTAAGCATTGAAGGTAATGCAGTCGAGACGGATAGAAGGCGCGGAGAAGGAATTGCCGAAAAAGTCACTCAGGTGATTTTAAAACTGAAGAAAAGAGGTATTCTGTTTGGTATGTCAATTACGGTCACCAGCGAAAACAAGGATGAAGTTACCGATCAAAAATATACAACAGCCTTAAGAGAACAGGGGTGTGGGCTTATCTTTTACGTGGAATATGTTCCGGCCGAGAAAGGAACAGAATATCTGGTGTTGGACGAGGATGATCAGGAAGACTTGAGAATGCGGATCAATGCTCTTCGAAGCAATAAAAAAAATAAAGGCATCATTATGTTGTCATTTCCGGGAGACGAGGAGTCGATGGGTGGCTGTCTGGCAGCCGGGAGAGGTTTCTTCCATATTAACGCAAGCGGAGGAGCGGAGCCCTGCCCATTTTCTCCGTATTCGGAACTGAACGTGAAGGAACAGTCTATTGTAGAGGTATTGAAATCCCTGTTCTTCCGTGAAGTCAGGAAAATCAGTGCCGCTGAAGTCGATAAGCATGATGGCGGCTGTACGCTGTTTCCATTTAAAGAGGATGTAGAAGCACTGACAAAGACAGAGTAAGAAAAGGATGAAAAGCGCAGCTTCTTTTATATAGAAAAGAAGAATATGCCTGACATAAGCAGTAATAATCATGCCAGACATATCTTTATCGTAAATTCATTATTAACCTGTAGCGGGTTTATGATTATAACAGTTTCCTGTACAATCCTTCAATGTCCAAAAGAGTGAAATCTTTCGGATTTCCTGGTGCGCAGGCATCCGCCACAGCACTCTCGGATAAGAATCTGATATCTTCTTCCTTTACGATCTCTTTCAGATCCTGAGGGATTCCAACATCAAGAGAAAGCTGGCGTACTGCATCAACGGCAGCTTTTCGGTATTCGTCAACACTCATCTGGTCCGTGTCTTTGACGCCCATAGCTTTTGCAATATATTTGAACTTGTCTTTGGTTGCGTCTGCGTTAAATTCCATCACGGTCGGGAGCAGGATCGCATTTGCAACGCCGTGAGGTGTGTCATAGACTGCACCAAGTGCATGAGCCATCGAGTGGACGATACCGAGACCGACATTGGAGAAACCCATTCCAGCGATGTATTGAGCAAGGGCCATGCCTTCTCTGCCTTCCGGAGTATTGTCTACGGCGCCTCTTAAAGAGTTGGAGATGATTTCGATTGCTTTTAAGTGAAACATATCCGTCATTTCCCATGCAGCTTTTGTAATATAGCCTTCGATTGCATGGGTGAGTGCATCCATTCCGGTGGCAGCGGTAAGGCCTTTCGGCATGCTGCTCATCATATCAGGATCTACAACAGCTACTACTGGGATATCATGGGTGTCAACACAGACGAATTTGCGTTTCTTTTCGACATCGGTGATGACATAATTGATGGTAACCTCTGCGGCTGTACCGGCTGTCGTTGGAACCGCAATAATTGGAATTGCCGGTTTGCTGGTAGGGGCATTGCCCTCCAGACTTCTCACATCCGAAAACTCCGGATTGTTGATGATAATTCCTATGGCCTTAGCGGTATCCATAGAGGAACCTCCGCCAATTGCGATGATATAGTCAGCCGCTGCTGCCTGGAAAGCTTTGACTCCGGCCTGAACATTTTCAATGGTCGGGTTTGGTTTGATATTTGAATATAATTCATAGGGAAGGCTTTCCTTCTCCAGAAGATCGGTGACCTTAGAAGTCACATTGAACTTTACAAGATCCGGATCCGAGCATACGAAACCTTTTTCGAAACCACGGCCCTTCACTTCGCCCACTATCTCCGCAATTGCACCACTTCCATGATACGAAATCTCATTTAATACAATTCTCTCTGCCACTTTTATTACTCCTTTCTTATTTTAAAATGATTATAAAATATTTTCAGAGAAAAACAATGACCTGATTTGCAGACGAAAGTAACCTAATTGTTAAAAAGAAAACGAAGTTATCAAATACGAAATGTTGATTATGGATGCCTTGAAAATAACATATGAATTTAGCTATTGCAATAGTTAATATTACTGATTAATATGATACTAGGGTCAAAAGGTCCTGCGTTTCATGCTTGCATGAAAAAGCATGACCTTAGGACCCGAACAAACATGAGAAAGCATCCTGATTGGTAACTCATGTTTAAAACAGCAACTGTATAGGGAGGTGGTAAAAGATGAGAGAGACAATTCATGTAAATGTGCGTGCCCCTCAGTACGTGGTCGATACGAATGTGACTTTTGCACAGGTTCCGGACTGGTTTGGGCACACGACAAAAGATCTGAAGATGGATATTATCTATCCGGAACAAAAGGATAAAAAAAGTCCCTGTATCGTATGGATCTGCGGCGGGGCATGGAAACTGATGGAGCGAAGTGCACATCTGGCATATTTAAGTGAACTGGCCAGAAGTGGTTTTGCAGTCGCAAGTGTTCAGTATCGCACCAGTAATGAAGTGGAATTTCCAGGACAGCTTGAAGATGTCAAAGCGGGTATCCGGTATCTGAAAGCGCATGCAGACAGGTACTGTATCGACATTTATCGTTTTGGTGTTATGGGGGAGTCCGCCGGCGGACATCTGGCTGCTCTTGCAGGCCTGACCGGGGATGATAAGAAGTATGACAGGGGTGATTATCTGGAGCATTCCAGTGCCGTTCAGGCTGTATGCCCGTGGTATCCGCCGGCAGATATCCGGTTGATATCGAAAGAGGATCAGACAAAGATGGCACTGACGCCGGAAGCCATGTTGGTAGGCGGATCTGGCACTCCTGATTTTGAACAGAAAATCTGGGATGCGTGCCCGGTGAAATATGTGACAAAACTGGCGCCGCCTTTTTTGATTTTGCACGGACTTTGCGATCACACGGTTCCTTTTTCACAGGGCGAGTCACTGCACGATGAGTTGGAGAAACAGGGGGCAGATGTCCGGCTGGTTGCAATAGAAGATGCAGATCACGCGGATCTTCACTTCTTTCAACAGGAAGTATGGGACATTATCATTGATTTTTTCAAAGATAAGATTGGGAGGTAGTTTTCATGAAGGTAGTAACCTTTAACATTCGATGCGATTACGGACAGGACGATGCGAACAGCTTTCAATACAGGAGAGATCTTATTGTCAAAAAAATTCGGGATGAAAAACCAGATATCATCTGTTTTCAGGAAGTTCTGCCCCACGTTGCTGCATGGCTGAAAAAAGAACTTACAGAGTATACTATCGTTGGATGCGGAAGGGGAGACAAACTTGACGGGGAGGAGACTTCCATCGCATACAAAAAGTCAAGAATCAATCTGCTGTATCTTGATTTCTTCTGGCTGTCTCCGACACCGAGAGTTCCGGGGTCATGCTATGAAGATCAGAGTGAGTGCCCGAGGATCTGTACGAAAGCCGTATTTTATGATTATCTTTCAGGTGAAAAATATAGGTTCTACAACACACATCTGGATCACGTAGGCGTAAAAGCAAGGGAAAAAGGAATTGATCAGATTCTGGCAGACATGAGAGCAGAAGAAATCTATAAGAATGTTCCGGTAGTTATCACAGGAGATTTCAATGCATTTCCGGACAGCGATGAGTTGAGTAACATATTTGCCGAACCGGATCTTTCGGATGCCACAGCCAGTATTCAACAAAGTTTTCATGACTATGGAAAAGTGAAAAAACTGGAGAAGATTGACTATATTTTTGTGAGCACTTCACTGAAAGAGGGTCAGGTAAAAGTCTGGGACGATGTGGCGGACGGAATATATTTGTCCGATCACTATCCAATTGAGTTGGAATTGCCGGAGATTTTTTAAAGAAGAACAGAGCTGCTGCGAATGATCAAAATCACCAACAGCAGCTTCGTTTTATCCTCTTAGAGCAGATTATTTCTTTCCGTATGTTTTAACAGTATCAAACATAGCCTCTAGATTTTCTCTTTTGGCGTTGTCGATACAGCCATTTGTGTCAAAGATGTATCCACCGCCGGGTGCACAGGTGTCAATTAATTCCTTGCAGTAATCAATCACTTGCTGTTTTGTGCCGAACTCTAAAAGCTGAATGGGGAGATTTCCGCTGATGCAGGCAATATCACCTAGAATTTTTTTTGCCTTTGCCATATCTGCAGTCTCAAAATGATAAATCACTTTGCCTTTTGGGACATCTGCAAGTGTTTCTATCCGTGTATTGTATTTTCCTTCTGTATAAATATGTGGGGTGACTCCCATATCAATCAGAGCCATTATCACTTTCCTTAGAGGTTTCCAGTAAAGCTTTTCGTATTGCAGCGGATTCATAAAACCATCCATTCCCTTATGAAGAGGGAAGAAAATACGTTTCACCGGTAAATCTGCGGTCTTCAGGTAAGAGAAAGACTCAATCTGTATGTCTGCCAACATATCGCAGGCAGCCTCAATCTCATCAGGACATTCTAACTGATCGGAAAGAGCGCCAAGGGTTCCCCGGTAGTAGTCACCTAAGATATCGAAGGGTGCTTCCCCGGCACCGGTTATAAATGGGGGATAGCCCATTTCGATCAATTTACCTGTAACGGCCATAGACGCGTCAGTGGCTTTTTTATCCTCTTCTCCAATCTGTTTCAGGAGTGAGAAAGCCTCTTGGGCTTCAGGGGAGTAGAGAGAAGCAAGAGGATTAGTGCTCAAAACGATAGAAGGAACGAAATGGATATCCTCTAACCCTTTTAATGCCGGAAAAGCGCGTGGAATATATTTACGGAGCATGAAACCCGTAAAGTCACCTATGAATTCTGGATATTCTTCCTGAGACATGTATTCTTGTTCAATTACCTGATGAGTTGAGAAGTCAGGGACTCTGGTGCCCGGGCGGCCAGGCCAGTCGATCATTGTGGATCCGGCCAGTTCGTTCGCTCTCCCGCTGGTAAAGGCAGTGTGAGTGGCAGCATCCGGCTCGAAGTCCTGATAAAATTTAATCAGTGCGTCACTTGCCCGGTCATAGTTATACATACTGTCCTTATAGGCAGCACCTTCCATTGCATATGGAAGCGCACCGTATATAGGGGCGATTGGGACACAGTCACTTTCCTTAAGCTGGATAGCATTCTCCACACGTTCGAGACGTTTCTGATATATTTCTTGATTTGATTCTTCCATTTTTCTCGCTGTCATAAGCTTCTCCTTTTTACAAAACTCTTTACTTTGTAGGAAGTTTTGTATTTTGAACTAGAGTCAATAGTTATCATTAATTCCATTATAAATTAAGTAACAGTGGAAAAAAATCCTGTAGAGTCGTTGACTTTTTATATAGCGATTCCTATACTTTATAGGAAAGAGAAGGAGGGTATTACATATGCGCTTGAGTATGATGGTTTTATATGAATTTCTGGAGAAAAATTACAGTTGGATCCAGTGGAGTGGAACGGAAGAGTTCCCCCATTTGAAAGGAGTAATTTATTATCATGGGGTAGAACAACTGAAAGAGCAAGACCTTCTTTATGTGGGCTGTCTAAATGATATGAAAGAAGAAGTTGAGAAAGGAAATGGTTTTTATGGCATCTGTACTATGAGAGAAAAGACCGGAACAGACTATATAAAACGTCAAAAAAGCCAGAAGATCCTATATATTTCAGAGGATGACTCCATTCCTATTGTATGTAACAAAGTGCAGGGCCTTTTCCTCTATTATCAGGATTGGGAAGAAAAGCTTCATAAAGCACTAATGAACCATACAGAGATAGAAATGTTATGTAAACTTAGTGGCCACATATTTTATAATATGATCCATGTGTATGACAGAAATCTTTTCCTTTTGGGCTCCGCAAATGAAAAGCACAGTGAAGTAATCTGGGAAGATGATAAAGATACAGGTAAAAAGGTTCTGTCGATGGAGACAATCAATAACTTTAAATATGAGAAAAAATTCAAAGACACGATGTCAACCAGAGGCGTTCAGATGTATGATGATGATTTCTCTCCAGAGCGTGTCATGTACATAAATTTATGGGAGGGAGATCAATATGTAGGACGTCTTTGCATCAGTGAGACAAACAGGAAGTTTACTATGACAGATCAGGAGATGGCGAAGAATCTGGCTGAATATATTCGCTGCAGTTTAAAATGGGATAATGATCGGAATGATCAGGAAAGCAGGATTCTTGAATCCATATTTATAAAACTTCTTGACGATAAGATTGTAGATGAGCATTCACTTTCTTATCGTTTGAATGGATATGACTGGAAAAGACATGACAGATATATCTGCATCCGGATCAAAATGGATGAAAGAGACTTCAAGATCAGTTCCGGCGAGGTGACTTGTCATAAGCTGGAGATACAATTTCCCTATTCTTTTGCCTTCCTTTATGAAGAAAGTATTCTGATGCTTGTAAACACAACAAAGATGGACACACAGCTCCAGAAGTTTTATTCTTCTTTTATTATATTTTTAAGAGAAGGTGTTTTCAAGGCTGGAATCAGCAGGGTTTCCGATGACTTCTTTCAGATCAGAGAATACTATGAGCAATCAAATATAGCTCTGGAGGTTGGACAAAAGGCCGATCCGATGTTCTGGTGCTATAAATTTGAAGACTATGTTGCAGCGTATGTTTTGATCAAAGGAATGAAAGGATATCCGGCAAGAATGTTCTGCCCGGAAGGTCTGACAAAACTGATGGCATATGATGATACCCATAGATCGGAATTACTGCACACTCTTAAGATATATCTGGAATCCAATATGAATATTGCACATGCGTCAGAAAAGCTGTATATACACAGAAGTACGCTTTTGTACAGAATCGAACGAATACAAAAAATAAGTGGACTGGATCTTCAGAATCCGGAAATTCGGTTTCGGATTCTGATATCCCTCCATCTTTTAAAGTATGAGGATATACAATGATTAATTTTGCTTTGAAACCGATTTTAGAGAATCAAGGTACTCCTCCAGACAGATTCCCCTGTCATGGATAATCTTTGCTGCTTCCCGGCCCACATAACGATAGTGCCAGGGCTCATAGCTGATACCTGTGATATTGGATTTATCGGACGGATAACGAAGAATAAAGCCATATTTATAGGAATTATTTATGAGCCATTGCTGCTCAGGGGTATTCTCCTGCTCTTTTTCCAGTGTCTGATTGTTTGAAGAGACAATATCAAGAGCAAGTCCGGTTTGGTGCTCACTGGTGCCTGGCAGCGCTACCCAGGTTGCCGCCACCTTGCAAGCCTCATCTTTTGAATATCCCTGCTCCTCACAGCGTCTGATTTTATCGTCAAACAGATACTCCTGCTTTTCCGGTGCACGGTAGGAAGAGCAGATCATAGGTGACAGACCCTGTGCATGTGCATCATCCATCATTGCCTGTAAATCGGGATAGGCTCTTTTGTCGATAGCCTGCCCGTCATCTAACTGCTGTAGATCTACTGTGAAATTCTCCGGCAGTTTGTTCCAGGGGTTGACAAGAATATGATTCCACATGGACAAAGCGACAGCATTCGCCTCTACGGTTTCTGCCTCTTTTTGCTCTTCTTCTTTTTCTAAAGCTTCTTTATTTTCATTTATTACTTTATTTTCTGATTTGATACGCTGTGTATCTTGGGAAGAATTAGCGGTGAAGTAAAGAAAAGCCGCACCTAAGGCGAGCGTCAGCGTGAATAATACAATACCGCAATGTCTTCTCAGCTCTTTTTTTCGGTCCGTTCTGTCTTTTCGATGATTGTTGTACATATATGAAGT